>Ga0209026_1000044_pt1 | contig 266550 bp, 201 predicted proteins | sample AraplaCL_Col_mCL_FD_184262 | JGI IMG/M metagenome (GOLD analysis project Ga0209026, IMG submission 184262) | Arabidopsis root microbial communities from the University of North Carolina, USA - plate scrape CL_Col_mCL (SPAdes) (version 2) | ecosystem: Host-associated > Plants > Roots >... | reverse complement strand
CACCGACACCGACGCCTGCACCCACGCCGGCACCGACACCGACGCCTGCACCCACGCCGGCACCGACACCGACGCCTGCACCCACGCCGGCGCCGACACCGACGCCGGCACCCACGCCGACGCCTGCACCCACGCCGGCACCGACACCAACGCCTGCACCCACGCCGGCACCGGCGCCGACACCGACGCCAACACCCACGCCGGCGCCGACACCGACGCCTGCACCCACGCCGGCACCGACACCGACGCCTGCACCGACGCCTGCACCGACACCGACGCCGGCACCCACGCCGACGCCTGCACCCACGCCGGCACCGACACCTGCGCCAACACCGACACCGACACCAACACCAACACCAACACCAACACCAACACCAACACCAACACCAACACCAACACCATCGCCCAGCTCAGGCACGCCCCAGAAGACCGTCCCGCTCTATCGCCAGGAGGTATCGCTGTACGCCGCGGTGCCGACGATGGCGTTGTCCTATGGGCAGACCCTGATGGACAACCTGCAGGAGCGCAGCCAGGATCTGCCGCCCGACGATGCGCATAGCCAGGCCACCTGGGCCCGTGTGATCGCGCAGCACGAGGCGCGCGACGGCGGTGCGTACGGCATCTATGGCAACCAGGGCCCCAGTTACCGCGCCGACACGTTCACCCTGCAAGCCGGTGTCGAGGTGTATAGCGGCCAGCACGACAGCGGCAGCGATGCCACTGGCGTCTATATCGCGCTGGGCCAGATCGCGGGTGACGTGAAGCACTTCGACGGCAGCATCGCCGGCCACGACCGGTTGCAGAACGCCACGCTCGGCAGCTATTGGACGCACTTCGGCCCATCCGGCTGGTACACGGATGTGGTGATGCAGGGCACGAGCTACAGCGTCACGGCCACTTCCACGCGCATGGCGCCGTTGAAGACGACGGGCCGCGGCTTAGGGGCATCCGCCGAAGGCGGCTATCCGATAACGCTGCCGCATGGCTGGGTGTTCGTGCCGCAGGCACAGCTCGTCTATCAGCACGCGTCGTTCAACAACGCCGCCGATGCGGCATCGAGCGTGTATTTCGGCAATGCCAATGCGCTGGCCGGCCGCGTCGGCACCGAGGTGAAGAAAAGCTGGTTCTTCGGCAGCGATCCCACGCGTCCCAAGTTGATGAGCGCATGGCTGCGCGTGGACATGTGGCGCGAATTCGCGGGCAACCCCGGCGTGTCGTTCTCCACGCCCACCACGCCAGTGAGCTTCCACTCCGACCTCAAACGCTCATGGGTGGGTTTGCGCACCGGCATCAGTTCGCAATTGGCGCGGAACGTATTCGTGTATGCGAGTGCCGGGTATGACGCTGGGCTCAATGACCACGGCAGTGGCTACAGCGGCAAGGTGGGCGTTCGCATCAATTGGTGATGTTCGACACGGACATCGCAAGTGGGGTTACCCCGGACTTGATCCGGGGTAACCCAACCCTGCCATCCAGCCCGCGCATATCAAAAATTCATCCTCATCACTATCCGCCGTGGTCAGCATCCGCGCTGAAGTTTCCGACTCGTTATGCATGATGCGGCAGCTGTCAATTAAGGCCACGCCGACGAGCTGATGACAGGCGCGTCGAGACAATTAAAGGATCGCCAGGACAGCATCCAGGGCCGAGCAGGCCAAAAAGCAGTCATCAGTTTTCTTTATTTTTTTATTTTAGGAATTGTCTGATCGGTCGGACAAAATTCATCGGTATCTTATGCGCCATGTCACAGCAGCATCGCTGCGAGCCATGTAGGGCGCGCCGCATTACCTGCTGAGTTTCCGCACTCAACCCACTTGCGCCTGCTTCGATGCGCGGCATCGGCGCGGATAGCGCTTGTTCGACCGTGGGTGGCTGCGGAGCAAGGAATATCACTTCCATAGGGGCTTATCCATGCAACACGAAACGACTCGCGCTAACCGCCTTTCCACTCAATCCTCCGCCGATTCGAGCAAGCCGGCATGGCCGCAGCACAAGGCTGTCTGCCTGGCGGTGATGACTTCGCTGAGCCTGTTGGCTTCGCAGGCATACGCCAACTGCACGACCGATGCTTCCAACAACACGACGTGTGACACGACATCGACGTACGGCAGCACCGTCGGCACCGGATCAGCGGATTCCGGCGCTACGGTTACGGTGCAACCGAATGCCCAGATCGTGCTGGGGAACGCCCCCGCCATTTCTCTTGGCAACAATGCGACCATCACATTGCAGTCGGGCTCGTTGGTGCAGAACACCGCCACGTCCGGCGGCGGTGGCGGTTATGGCTTTGGTAAAAACACCATCGAATTCAATAACAACAGTACGTTGACGGTGGAGCAGGGCGCCACAGTGCTGTCGAGCGGCACGGCTAGCGATGCCGAAGCGGTGAACCCCATTGGCATCGGCAACACCATCATCAACAACGGCACTATCCGGGCAGTCAATAATGCGGCCATCTGGCTCCAGACTGCATCTGGCCTCAATACCGTGATCAACAACGCCACGGGTGTCATCGAGACCGACAAGAACGGTGGCAATTCCGGCGTGTTGGGAGCTTCCGGCAACGGTGCGGTGGATTTCACCAATAAAGGTCTGGTGAAAGGCAACCTGCAGTTTTTCAATGGCAACGATACCCTTCGCCTCTACACCGGTTCCACGATCACCGGCAGTATCGCCGGTGGCGGCGGCACCAATCTGCTCACCTTGAATGGCACCGGCAGCGATACGCTGCCCAGCCCCATTTCCGGTTTTCAGACGCTGCAAAAACAAGACAGCGGCACCTGGACCATCGCCAATCCGCTGAGCACCAACTTGAGCGGCTTGACCTCGGCCGACGTGCAGGGCGGTACGTTGATCCTGGCCGCCGACAGTCCTGCCTACGCTGGCAGCATGACGGTGGACAACGGCGGCACGCTGCAGTTGGGCAACGGCGGTACGGCGGGCAGCATCAATACTGCCATCACCGACAATGGCACGGTGGCCTTCGATCGTAGCGACATCGTGACCTTTGGCAAGGTTATTTCTGGCAGCGGCAGCGTGGCGCAGATCGGTTCGGGTACCACCACGCTGACCGGCGTCAACACCTACAGCGGCGGCAGCTTCATCAACAACGGCACGCTGACGGTCGGCGCGGACACCGCGCTGGGCAATACGTCGGGTGGCATCACCTTCAACGGCGGTACGCTGCAGCTCACTCAGAGTTTCGATCCGGCATCGTCACGCGCGGTGACCATCAACGCCGCTGGCGGCACGATCGACACGCAGGCCTTCAACAGCACGTTCGCGCAGGGCATCACCGGCGCCGGCGCACTGACCAAGGCCGGCAGCGGCACACTGGTGCTGGCGGGCGACAGCACTTACGGCGGCGGCACCACGATCGCGGCCGGCACGCTGCAGCTGGGCAACGGTGGCACCAGCGGCTCGATCACCGGTGACGTCGCCAACAACGGCACGCTGGCGTTCAACCGTTCCGACGTCTACAGCTTCGGTGGCGTGATCTCCGGCAGCGGCGCGGTCAACCAGATCGGTAGCGGTACCACCGTGCTGGCGAACGACAACACCTATACCGGTGGCACGACGATCACGGCCGGCACGCTGCAATTGGGCAGCGGCGGCACCACCGGTTCGATCGTGGGCGACGTGACCGACAACGGCACGCTGGCCTTCAACCGCTCCAACACCTATAACTTCGCCGGCGTCATTTCCGGCACCGGCGGCGTGAACCAGCTCGGCAGCGGCACCGTCGTTCTCAATGCCGACAATCCGTATACCGGCGACACCAACGTCAACGCCGGCACGCTGGCAGTAGGCGATGACAGCCACACCAGTGCTGCACTGAGCGGCGGCGGTACTACCACGGTGGCATCGGGCGCGACGCTCGGCGGCTATGGCAGCGTCACCGGCACGGTGGCCAACAGCGGCACCATCGCGGTAGCCGATGCCTTGTCCGCGCTGGGCAGCAGCACCAAGGGCAGCTTCACCGTCAACGGCACGTTGAACAACAACGGCCTGGTGCAGGTGGGCGGCACCGGCACCGGCAACAAGCTCGTCACCACCAACTACGTGGGCGGCACGGGCAGCGTGGTGGCGCTCAATACCTATCTCGGCGGCGACGGTTCGCCGTCGGATCTGCTGGTGATCAACGGCGGCACCGCTACCGGCAGCACCGCGTTGCGCATTACCAACGCCGGTGGTCCTGGCGCGCTGACCACCGCCAACGGTATCGAAGTGGTGCAGGCGATCAATGGCGGAACCACGGCTGCCGGCGCTTTCAGCCTGGCCAGTGCGGTGGCGGCCGGTCCGTACGAGTATTCGCTCTATCGCGGCAGTGTCGACGGCAGCAGCGCGCAGAACTGGTACCTGCGTTCGCAGCTGGATTGCTCGCTGATGCCGGGCGCTGCGGCGTGCGCAACACCCACGCCTGCGCCGACGCCGACTCCTGCTCCGACACCCACGCCTGCGCCGACGCCAGCACCTGCTCCGACACCCGCGCCGGCGCCGACGCCAGCACCTGCTCCGACACCCGCGCCTGCACCGACGCCTGCGCCTGCTCCGGCACCGACGCCCGCTCCGACTCCCGCGCCGTCCCCTTCGCCCTCCAGCACCGGCACGCAGACCACGATTCCGCTCTATCGCCAGGAAGTGTCGCTCTACACCGCCGTTCCCTCGATGGCGCTGTCGTACGGGCAGGGCCTGATGGACAGCCTGCAGGAACGCACCGGCGAGGACGTGCTACAGGCCAGCAATGAGCATGCGGACAGCAGCTGGGCGCGCGTTATTGCGCAGCACGATTCGCGCGATGGCGGTTCGCTCGGTATCTATGGTGACAAGGGTCCGAGCTACAACGACGACATGTTCGCGTTGCAGGCGGGCGTCGATCTTTACCGCGGCCAGCACGACAACGGCAGCGACATCGCCGGCGTGTATATCGCGCTGGGCCAGATCGCCGGCGACGTCAAGCACTTCGATGGCAGCCTGGCCGGCCGCGATCGGTTGCAGAACTACACGCTCGGCGGCTACTGGACGCACTTCGGTCCGTCCGGCTGGTACACGGATGCGGTGGTGCAGGGCACCGGCTACAACGTCAAGGCCAGCTCCACCCGCATGGCGCCGCTCAAGACCGAAGGCCGCGGCTTTGCCGCATCGTTCGAAGGCGGTTATCCGGTGCAGTTGCGCAACGGCTGGATGTTCGTGCCGCAGGCGCAGGTGGTGTATCAGCGTGCGTCCTTCAACGATGCATCCGACGTCGCTTCCGACGTGTACTTCGGCAACGCCAATTCGCTGGCCGGCCGCGTTGGCGGCGAGGTGAAGAAGAACTGGGCGCTCGGCAGCGACACTGCACAGCCGCGCTTGATGAGCACCTGGCTGCGCGTGGATCTGTGGCGCGAGTTCATGGCCAACCCGGGCGTGTCGTTCTCCACCCCGACCACGCCGGTAAGCTTCCACTCCGACCTCAAGGGCACCTGGGTGGGCCTGCGCGCAGGCATCAGCTCGCAGCTGGCGCGCAACGTGTTTATCTATGCCAATGCCGGGTACGACATTGGTGTCGATAACCACAGCGATGGTTACAGCGGCAGGGCGGGTATTCGCATCAACTGGTGATAGAGGCCAGATCGTTCGTAGGTTTGGGGTAGCGCCAGCGTAACCCGACGAATCCGAAAACGTTGGGTTACGCTGCGCTAACCCAACCTACGACAAGTTTTTCGCTCCAACTGTTGTGTGCTATCACACGCGCCGCCGGCTACGCCGATACTGATCGAACAGCACCGCCAGCAACAGGATGCCGCCGCGGATCAGGTATTGGTAGAACGTCGGCACGTTCATCAGGCTCATCACGTTCTGCACCGCGCCCATGATCAGCACGCCGACCAGCACGCCGGAGATCGTCGCCATGCCGCCGGTGAGCGATACGCCGCCGAGCACGCAGGCGGAGATCACGCCAAGCTCGAGTCCGGCGGACGTCTTCGGATCGCCCAGGCTCATGCGCGAGGCGAGCATCACGCCGGCAAAGCCCGTCACCAATCCCTGCAGCACGAACACCATGATCTTGATGCGCACCACCGGCAAGCCGGCGAGGAAGGCCGCTTCGCTGTTGCCGCCTACGGCGAGCACGTGCTTGCCGAATACGGTCTTGTTGAGCAGAAAGCCGAACACCACGAAGCCGACGATGGTGCTCCACACCGGATACGAAATGCCGAACAAGGAACCGCTACCCAGATCGAAGAAGCGCTCCTCGGAAATCATCACCGCATCGCCGTTGGAGGTGATGTAGGCCAGGCCGCGCACCGCCTCCATCATGGCGAGCGTGGCGATCAGCGAGTTGATCTTGAAGCGCGCCACCAGCACGCCGTTTACCAGGCCGACCGCGCCGCCCGCCAGGATACCGGCGGCCACGCCAAGCAAAACGCTGTGCGATTGCGTGATGACGGTGGCTGCCACCACGCCCGCGAACGCTACGATCGAGGCCACCGACAGATCGACTTCGCCCAGCGCCAGCACGAACATCATGGTGACCGCGACCGAGCCGATCAGCGTGACCGACAGCAGCAGGCCCTGGATGTTGCGCGGGGTCAGGAAGCCGGGCACCGTCGCGGCGAGCACCGCGAACAGCAACACGAACACCACCACGATGCCGGACCGGTTGATCATCGCCCATGCGCGTGCATGCAAGGGCAGGGTGGTCATCTCGGTAGGGGGCGTTTCTGCAGGTTGCATGACTTGATTCATCTCTGGCTCGTCTTGTATGCGTCAGCGCGGCAGCGCCATCTTGATAAGGTCGCCGGGATTGGCCTCGGCTTTCGGTACGTCGCCCACGATGCGTCCTTCGCGCATCACGATGATGCGGTCGGCCACGCCGATCACCTCGGCCAGATCGCTCGACACCATCAGCACGCTGCGTCCGGCCTCGGCCAGGTCGTAGAGCAGGTGATAGATTTCCGCGCGCGCGCCCACGTCGATGCCGCGCGTCGGTTCGTCCATCAAAAACACCTCGATGCGTTCGGCCAGCCAGCGCGACAGGATCACCTTCTGCTGGTTGCCGCCGGACAGCGTGCCGATCGGCGTATCGCCGTTGCGGGTCTTGATCGCCAGTTTCCGGATGTATTCCTGCGCCAGCGCGCGCTCGTGTCTGGCGTCGATAAGAAAGCCCGAGCGGCAGGAATGGCGGCGCGCGCTGAGGTTGAGGTTGTCGGCCACCGAGGCGATCGCGACGATGCCTTCCTGCTTGCGATCTTCCGGACACAGCGCAATGCCGGCGCGCACCGCGTCGCGCGGACTGGCGAACGCCACGCGCTTGCCGCCGAGTTCGACATGGCCTGCGCTGGCGCGCGTTGCGCCGTAGATCAGCTTCATCAGTTCGGAGCGTCCCGCACCGACCAGACCGAAGAAGCCTACGATCTCGCCGCGCCGCGCGGTGAACGATACGGGCGCTGCCAGTCCCGGGCCCATCAGGCCCTTGGCTTCCAGCAGCGTTTCGCCGGCAGGGCGGGGACGATAACCGTAGACGTCCGCAATCGGGCGGCCCACCATCGCGGTGATCAGGCGATGACGGTCCAGGTTGGCCACGGACGGGAACGTCTCGATGCGCTTGCCATCGCGAAATACCGTGACGCGATCGCACAGCGCATCCACTTCTTCCATGCGGTGCGTGACGTAGATGATCGCGCGCCCATCGGCGCGCAGCGCTTTGATGATGCGAAACAGATTGTCGGTTTCGCGCGCCGAGAGCGAACTGGTCGGCTCGTCGAAGGCAATCACGCGCGCATCGCGCATCAGCGCCTTGCCGATCTCGATCATCTGGCGCTGGCCGATGGAAAGATGCTTCACCGGCGTGCGCGGATCGATGCGTTCGCCCAGGCGCTCCAGCTCGCTCGCGGCACGCTGGATAAGCGCACGCCGATCGAGCATGCCCAGGCGGTTGGGCAACTGCCCGAGCATCAGGTTGTCAGCCACCGTGAGCTCGGGCACCAGGTGCAGTTCCTGGTAGATGATCGCGATGCCGGCGTCGATCGCGGCGCGGGTGGTGGTGAAACGGTGCGTGACGCCGTTGAGGCTCAGCGTGCCGGCTTGCGGCTGGTTGACGCCGGAGAGCACTTTCAGCAGCGTGGATTTGCCCGCGCCGTTTTCACCCATCAGGCCGTGCACTTCGCCGGCGCGCACCTCCAGCGATACGCCGTCGAGCGCACGCACGCCGGGGAAGCTCACGGTGATGCCGTGGAGTTCGAGGTAGGCGTGGCTAGTTGGTTGGATGGCTACGTTCGCGCTTGTCATGGTTTCGATCTTTGCGTGCCTTCTGCCGCTTTACTCCCTCTCCACTCCGGGGAGAGGGCTGGGGTGAGGGGCGAACCTAGCCGAATGGCTGATGCATGCATGGTCAAGGAACAAAGCTTGCACGCACAGAGTGAGTTTCCCGCAAGCCACGCCCCTCACCCTGACCCTCTCCCCGGATGGGAGAGGGGATTGGCTTGCGGCACGGTTCAAATTCCCAGCTCGGCCCGCACTTGCTGCCAGTTGTCGCGCGTCATCAACTTGCCCGTGGTCTGCGTATCCGCCGGCGGCTGCTTGCCGGTGCGAATCCAGTCCACCAGGTTCTGCGCGCTGTCCCTGCCGTGGTTGGTCGAACTCACCGCAATCGTGCCGTAGAAGCCGGTGGGCTCCTTCTTCTGGAATTCGGCAAACGCCTCCCCGGCGCCGTTGACGCCCACGCCGATCACGTCCCCGGACGGAATATGCAATTGCTCGGTGGCGCGCACGGCGCCCAGCACGGTTTCTTCATTGAGCGCGTAGATCACCCATTTCTTGATGTCCGGATGCTGCGCAAGCACGGGCGATGCCGCATTGAAGCCGCCTTCGTCGTCGGTGGTGCGCTGCGGCGCGTCGAAGATGTTTTCTTTCTTGAAACCACTGGCGAGCAGCGTCTCGGTGGCACCGTCGGTGCGTTCCTTGGCGGTGGGCAACTGGTTGCTGGTGATGCGCAGTGCGCCCACTTCTTCCGGTTTCCAGCCGCGCCGTTTCATTTCGTCGGCGATCGCCTGGCCCATCTGGTTGCCGATCTTGAACGAGGACATGCCCAGGTGCGGCACGCCTTCCAGCGGCTTGCCGGCGCCGTCGACCAGGCGGTCGTCGACCGTCACGAATTTCATGTCGTACTGCTTGGCGCGTGCGCGGATGGCCGGGCCCAGCCGCACGTCGGGCGCGCAGATCACGAAGCCCTGCGCGCCTTGCGCACCGAGATTGTCGATGGCGGCCAGCACTTTTTCGCCGTCCGGCGTGCCGATGCTCACCACCGAGAAACCTTCCTTCTGGCCGAGCGCGGTGGCGGCTTTTTCTTCGTTGATGAACCATGCCTGCTCGGGCATCTTCACCAGAAAGCCGATCTTGACGGGCGCATCGGCGTGGTGGCAGGCGCCAAGGCCGAGCGAGGCCATGACCAGGGCGGCGCATAGGGCGCGCAGGGTCCTGCCGCGGATGGTGCTGCTCATGTCGATGTCCTCCGGTGTGGCGATGTGGATGCGTGTGGATCGCCGAATGGTTGCGTCGTGATTCCGTGCGGTTCGCCGTTCGGATCACGGCGGCTCGATGCTTCACGGTGCCGTATCACGCGCATGCGCTCGCAAGTCCATCGCCGAGTCTAGGAACAAGGCCGGAAGCCTTCCAATAAGAAATTGAAATCTTCAGATATCCACATTGGTATCGGAGTGGATGCAAGCCCATCGTGAATGTCGGTGATGGCGTGCACGGAAGACGAGGCACGGCGATCAATGGCTGCGCATGCCTTCCCTGGCGTTTTCCATGTACTGCCGCGGCGTGCAATTGAACTCGCGCCGGAACACCGCGTACATGTACTGCAGCGAAGTGAAGCCGCTGCGCACCGCCACGTCGGTCAGGGGAATGGACGGATCGGCCAGCATGCTGCGCGCCATTTCCAGCTTGTGCTCAAGAATGGTCTGGTGCACCGACTGCTTCAGCTCGCGCTTGAAATGTTCTTCCAGCAGGGTGCGCGAGATGCCGACGTAGTCGGCTACCTGTTCGGTCTTGATGCCCAGGCACGCGTATTGGCGGATGTAGTGCTTGGCGCGCATCACGTACGGGCTCTTCAACGGCTGGTGCAGGCTGGTGGCCTGCACGTTGATGCCCACCGGCGGCACCATCACGCGGGTGGTGGAGCAATCGCCGCCGTGCAGCATCTGGTGCAATACCTGCGCGGCCATGCGGCCCATTTCCTCCGCGCCCTGGATCACCGAGGTGAGCGGAATGCGGCACAGCAACTGCGCGATGGGGTCGTTGTCGATGCCGACGATGGCGATCTGTTCGGGAATCGGCACGTCCGCCACGATGCACGCCTGCAACAGGTGCCGCGCGCGCGCATCGGTGGTGGCGATGATGCCGATCGGCTTGGGCAGCGAGCGCACCCATGCCACCAGGTCTTCCTGCGCGCGGCCCCAGCCGCCGGCGCTGGTGGAGGAGCCGCGATAGACGGTGCCGTCCAGCCCGTCCGCCCGCACCATCTGCATGAAGGCCAGTTCGCGCTCATGCGCCCAGCGGCAGCCGGGGCTGGGCGGCAGGCCGTAGAAGGCGAAGCGCTGCAGGCCTTGTTCGATCAGGTGGTCATAGGCCAGCCGCACCAATTTATGGTTGTCGGTGGCGACGTAGGGAATGTTGTGCGGGTAATGCGTTTCGTCGGCGTAGGAGCCGCCCACGGCGACCACAGGAATAGGCATGGAGGCCAGCGCTTCGCATACCACCGGGTCGTCGAAGTCGGCGATGATGCCGTCGCCGCGCCACTGATGGATGCCCACCGTGCGGCTGCGGAAATCCTCTTCCATGAATAAATCCCACTTTACGCGGGTAGAAGTGAGATATTGGCCGATGCCGGCGATGACCTGGCGGTCGTACACCTTGTTGGCATTGAAGAGCAGCGCGATGCGGTGTGGCTTTGTCATGGGCGGACAGCTGACCTGCTACAACGGCGTGTGCCGTAACGCGACGCTAACAGTTCGCAGGATCAGGCACATGACGCAACGCGACAAAGAAAAATCTAGCGCGGCTGGCAGATTTCGCAATTGCCACCCAAACACGCCAATTGCAGCATCCACAAAGATGTGCCGATCCGGTTTGCGCGCGCGGCAATGCCCGCGCGAACCGAACCGGACGCCCAGTTGGTTCAGGAGCTTCCCATGAGTTATTTCGAGCGTATTTCCCCCATCGGCCAGGCCGGCGCCAACCCCAGCGCCCTGGCGTTTCGCCATTACGATCCGGCCCGCCTGGTGCTGGGCAAGCGCATGGACGAGCACCTGCGTCTGGCGGTGTGCTATTGGCACAGCTTCGTGTGGCCCGGTTCCGACGTGTTCGGCCATGGCACCTTCGGCCGGCCGTGGCACGAAGCCGGCGACCCGATGCAGCGCGCGAAGGAAAAGGCCGATGCCGCGTTCGATTTCTTCAAGCGCCTGGGCGCGCCGTTCTATACCTTCCACGACACCGACGTGGCGCCGGAAGGCAACAGCCTGGCCGAATACGTAAGCAACCTTTCCGCGATGGTCGACGTGCTGGCGGCCAAGCAGGCCCAGACCGGCATGAAACTGCTGTGGGGCACGGCCAACCTGTTCAGCCATCCGCGCTACGCCGCGGGCGCGGCCAGCAATCCGCAGCCGGAAGTGTTCGCCTGCGCGGCGGCCCAGGTGTTCCACGCCATGGCTGCCACGCATCGCCTGGGCGGCGCCAACTACGTGCTGTGGGGCGGCCGCGAAGGCTACGACACGCTGCTCAACACCGACCTGAAGCGCGAGCGCGCGCAGCTCGGCCGCTTCTTCCAGATGGTGGTGGAGCACAAGCACAAGATCGGCTTCAAGGGCACCATCCTGATCGAGCCCAAGCCGCAGGAACCCACCAAGCACCAGTACGACTACGACACCGCCACGGTGTTCGGCTTCCTCAAGGAATTCGGCCTCGAGCAAGAAGTAAAGGTGAACCTGGAGGCCAACCACGCCACGCTCGCCGGCCATTCCTTCCATCATGAAGTGGCCACGGCCATTTCGCTGGGCCTGTTCGGCAGCATCGACGCCAACCGCGGCGATCCGCAGAACGGCTGGGATACCGACCAGTTCCCCAACAGCGTGGAAGAAATGACGCTGGTGATGTACGAAATCCTGCGCCACGGCGGCTTCACCACCGGCGGTTTCAACTTCGACACCAAGGTGCGCCGCCAGAGCAGCGACCCGGCCGATCTGTTCCACGGCCACGTCGGCGCGATCGACGTGCTGGCGCTGGCGCTGGAGCGCGCCGCCAAGATGATCGAGCGCGACGCGCTGGCCGAGTTCAAGGCCAGGCGCTACGCCGGCTGGGATGCGGGCCTGGGCAAGCAGATCCTGGAAGGCGGCTACACGCTCGAATCGCTGGCCCAGGAAGCGCTGAAGCGTGACCTGCGTCCGTCGCACGTATCCGGCCAGCAGGAATATCTGGAAAACCTGGTCAACGCGTACATCTACGGCTGAGTCGCCGCATGTATCTGGGGATAGATCTGGGGACCTCGGCCATCAAGGCCGTGTTGATCGACCATGCCGGCAAGGTGCGTGCGAGTGCATCGCACGCGCTGACCGTATCCAATCCGCAACCGCGCTGGTCCGAACAGGATCCGCACGCCTGGTGGACCGCTGCGCAGTCGGCGATCGAACAGGTGCTGACCGAAGCGGGCAGGGCGGGCATCGCGCCGCGCCAGGTGGCCGGCATCGGCCTGAGCGGGCAGATGCACGGCGCCACCGTGCTGGACAAGGCCGACCGCGTGCTGCGGCCGGCCATCCTGTGGAACGACGGCCGCAGCGACGCGCAGTGCCGGGCGATGGAAACCTGGCCGGGTTTTCGCGACATCACTGGCAACCTCGCCATGCCCGGTTTCACCGCGCCCAAGCTGCTGTGGTTGCGCGAGCACGAACCGCACGTTTTTGAGCGCATCGCCAAGGTGCTGCTGCCGAAGGATTACCTGCGGCTGTGCCTTACCGGCGAATACGCCACCGATGCATCGGACGCGGCCGGCACCTTGTGGTTGAACGTGGCCGAACGCGGCTGGAGCCAGCCGATGCTGGACGCCACCGGTTTGCCGCTCGATGCCATGCCGACGGTCTACGAAGGCAATGCGATCACCGGCCATCTCAGCCAGGCGCTGGCCGATCGTTGGGGCATGCAGCGCGTGCCGGTGGCGGCCGGTGGCGGTGACAATGCCGCCGGCGCGGTCGGCGTGGGCATCGTGCGGCACAAGCAGGCGATGCTGTCGCTGGGTACCTCGGGTGTGTATTTCGCCGTTTCCGACGGTTATCTCGCACGGCCCGAACAGGCCGTGCACAGCTTCTGCCACGCCTTGCCCGGCACCTGGCATTTGATGTCGGTGATGCTGAGCGCGGCGAACTGCCTGGATTTCACCGCCAGCCTGGGCGGCTATGCCGACGTAGGGGCGTTGCTGGCCGACGCCGAACGCGCCGGCCTGCGCAACGACGGTCCGGTGTTCCTGCCGTATCTCAGCGGCGAGCGCACGCCGCATAACGACGTGCACGCCAGCGGCGCGTTCACCGGCCTGCGTGCGGATACCGCGCGCGCAGACCTGGCCAATGCCACGCTCGAAGGCGTTGGGCTGGGCCTGCTTGACGGCATCGAAGCGGTGGATGCCGCCGGCCTGCACGCCGACGACATCACCGTAATCGGCGGCGGTTCGCGCAGTGCGTATTGGACGCAGATGCTGGCCGACATCATCGGCCGTCCGCTGACCTTGCGCGCCGGTGGCGAAGTGGGCGCGGCGCTGGGTGCGGCGAGACTTGCGCATCTGGCGGCCGAACCGGGTGCGACGTTGACGGACGTGTGCAGCATGCCGGAGGTGACTGCGGTGCGTGAGCCGAATGCCCCGCGGCATGCGTATTTCCGCGAACGCCGTCAGCCGAAGTTCCGCGCGTTGTATCGTCAGCTTGCCGGTGTGTATCGGGCAGAGGAGACGGTATGACGGAGCGGGATTCCATATTCCCTCTCCCCTTCGGGGAGAGGGTTGGGGTGAGGGGCTGGGCGGAGCGTATTGCGACGTTCTTGCGGCGAACGCTGCAACCGAGTTTTGCAGGCTGGGGTGCGAACCCCGGCATCGCGATGCTTGCATCGATGGCCATGCTGGGGTTGGCACCCCAGCCTACGAGTAAAGACAGGAGCTGTTTGGCAGGGGGCCAGGAGGCGGGTGAGGGTGCAGGTGGAAGGCGATATCACCGTCGTGTCCAAGACATCGATATGGCGTTCCGCGCAAACCCTCACCCCCACCTCTCTGCAAGAAAACCGGCATGGCGCACATACCTCGCGCTCGCCGCCCTGATCCTCTGCACGACTTGCGCCCACGCCAGCAAAGAACACCCCGTCATCGGCTTCTCCATCGATGATCTGCGCCTGGAACGCTGGGCGCACGACCGCGACTACTTCGTCGCCGCCGCCACCCAGCTCGGCGCCAAGGTCTACGTGCAATCGGCCGATGCGAGCGAAGAGCGCCAGGTGGCGCAATTGGAAAACCTGATCGCGCGCGAAGTGGACGTGCTGGTGATCGTGCCGTTCAACTCCAAGGTGCTCAGCAACGTGGTGGCCGAGGCCGAGCGCAACGGCATCAAGGTGGTGTCCTACGATCGGCTGATCCTCAATGCCAACGTCGACGCCTATATCACCTTCGACAACGAACGCGTCGGCGAGCTGCAGGCGCAGGGCGTGTTGAACCGGGCGCCCAAGGGCAATTACTTCCTGCTCGGCGGCTCGCCCACCGACAACAACGCCAAGATCATCCGCCAGGGCCAGATGAAAATCCTGCAGCCGGCGATCGACAGCGGCGCGATCAAGATCGTCGGCCAGCAATGGACGCCGGACTGGGATGCCTCCAAGGCGCTGCGCATCGTCGAAGACGCGTTGACCGCCAACGCCAACAACATCCAGGGCGTGGTCGCCTCCAACGACGGCACCGCCGGCGGCGCGATCCAGGCGCTGGCTGCGCAAGGCCTGGCCGGCAAGGTGCCGGTGTCGGGGCAGGATGCGGACCTGGCGGCGGTCAAGCGCGTGATCGACGGCACCCAGGCGATGACGGTCTACAAGCCGATCAAGCAGATCGCCACCCAGGCGGCGCAGCTTGCGGTGGAACTGGTACGCGACGAAAAGCCCAGATACACCACCACCCTCAACAACGGCAGCAAGGATGTCAACACGGTTCTGCTCGATCCCATCCTGCTGACGCAGCAGAACGTGGACGTCGTGATTCGCGACGGCTTCTACACGCACGCCCAGATCTACGGCCACTGAGTCGACCGGCATGAGCGATTACCTGTTCGAAATGCGGGGCATCCGTAAAGCGTTCGGCGGCGTGTACGCGCTGGACGGCATCGACTTGCAGGTGCGTCCCGGCGAATGCCTGGGGCTGTGCGGCGAGAACGGCGCCGGCAAGTCCACCTTGATGAAGGTGCTGTCGGGCGTCTATCCGCACGGCACCTGGGAAGGCGAAATTCGCTGGCAAGGCACGCCGCTGCAGGCGCGTTCGGTGCGCGACAGCGAACAGGCCGGCATCGTCATCATCCACCAGGAGCTGATGCTGGTGCCGGAGCTTTCCGTGGTCGAGAACCTGTTTCTCGGCAACGAGCTGACCTTGCCGGGCGGGCGCATGGATTACGAGTCCATGTACGCGCGTGCGCACACGCTGCTGAAGGAACTGCAGCTCGATGACGTGAACGTCGCGCTGCCGGTGAAGGCGTTCGGCGGCGGCCACCAGCAGCTGTTCGAGATCGCCAAGGCGCTGGCCAAGGATGCGCGCCTGCTGATCTTCGACGAGCCGACCTCGTCGCTGTCCTCGAAAGAAACCGACATATTGCTCGGCATTATCGAGCGCCTCAAGCAGCGCGGCATCGCCTGCATCTACATCTCGCACAAGCTGGACGAAGTGGCGCGCATCTGCGACACCGTCAGCGTGATCCGCGACGGCAAGCACGTCGCCACCAAGCCGATGAGCGAGCTGGACGAAGACAGCATCATCGCGATGATGGTGGGCCGCCGGCTGGAAACGCTTTACCCGAAGGTGGCGCACGAGATCGGCGAGGTAGTGTTCGAAGCGCGGCACGTCACCTGCTACGACCTTACCGATCCATCGCGCCAGCGCGTGAAGGATGTTTCCTTCTCTCTGCGCAAGGGCGAGATTCTCGGCATCGCCGGCCTGGTCGGCGCCGGCCGCACCGAACTGGTCAGCGCGATCTTCGGCGCCTATCCCGGCCGCAGCCAGGCCGAGCTGTATCTGGATGGCAAACCGCTGAAGATCCGCTCGCCGCGCGATGCGATCCGCGCCGGCTTAGGGCTGGTGTCGGAAGACCGCAAGCGCTACGGCATCGTGCCGCTCCTGGGTGTGGACAAGAACATCACCCTGGCGACCTTGCAGCATTACGCCAGCGCGGGCCACGTGGACAGCGGCCGTGAATGGACCGTGGCCGAAGCGCAGATCGCCTCGATGCACATCAAGGCGGCGAACGCCTCGCTGCCGATCGCCAACCTGTCGGGCGGCAATCAGCAGAAAGCCTTGTTTTCCCGCATGCTGCTGACGCGGCCACGCATCCTGATTCTCGACGAACCCACGCGCGGCGTGGACGTCGGCGCCAAGGCGGATATCTATCGGCTGATCTTCGAGCTGGCGAAAGAGGGTATCTCGATCATCCTGGTTTCCTCCGAGCTGCCTGAGATTCTCGGCACCAGCGACCGCGTGCTGGTGATGGGCGAGGGGCGCTTGTGTGCGGATCTGCCCAATGAGGGGCTGACGCAGGAACAGGTGATGGCGGCGGCGATTCCGCAGGCGAAGAGGGCGTAGCGGTGTGCAGGCGTGCCGCGAATCCTGTTCCCTCTCCCCTCCGGGGAGAGGGCTAGGGTGAGGGGTCACGGCTTGCAGGGAATCATGATGTGTCCCGGATGATGCTTAGTTTTATCTCCTGATGAAAGATCAGGCGAGGTTGTCCCTTCACCCCAACCCTCTCCCCGGAGGGGAGAGGGAGCCATGCATAGCGCATGGCTGAGAATTTCCATGCAACACATTCAAGGACCGCGAGCTCCAACCATGCGTGCACAAGAATTCCGAGCCCTATTCGTCCGCTACAAGATCCTGGCGCTGCTGCTGGCATTGGCCGTCATCTGGGTCTTCTTCCATATCGCCACCGACGGCGCCTTCATCAGCTCGCGCAATCTTTCCAACCTGCTGCGACAGACCTCGATCACCGGCATGCTCGCCTGCGGCATGGTGTTCGTGATCATCGCGGGGGAAATCGATCTGTCGGTGGGATCGCTGCTTGGCCTGCTCGGCGGCATCGCCGCGGTAATGACGGTGAACCTGGCATGGGGGTCGTGGCCCACCGTGATCGTGGTGCTGCTGCTCGGTCTTGCCGCGGGTCTGCTCAACGGCTTTATCGTGACCCGCCTGCGCGTGCCGTCGTTCATCGTCGGCCTGGGCGGCATGTTGGCGTTTCGCGGCGTACTGCAGGGTATTACGCACGGCGCCACCATTGCGCCGGTGCCGGCGGACATGGTCTACCTCGCGCAGGGTTACGTGAACCCGACGCTCTCGAACTGGCTGGCGGCGATCATCTTCGTCGCGCTGGTCGCCATGACGGCGATGCGGCGCAAGCGGCGTGCGGCGTTGTCGATTCCGCAATCGGCGGCGTGGCGCGACACGCTCAAGCTGATCGCGATCGGCGCGGTGATGGCCGGCTTCCTGGTGATGCTCAACCGCTACAACGGCGTGCCGCTGCCGGTGATGATCCTGCTCGCGCTGCTGGCGATCTTCACCTACATCGCCACGCAGACCGTGTTCGGCCGACACATCTACGCAGTGGGCGGCAACATGGAAGCGAGCCGCCTTTCCGGTATCGACGTGGCCGGCGTGAAGATGGTGGTGTTCGCGCTGATGGGTTTGATGTGCGCGTTCGCCGGCATCATCAACACCGCGCGCCTGGCTGCCGGTTCGCCTTCGGCCGGTACCAACGGCGAGCTGGATGCAATTGCAGCGTGTTTTATCGGTGGCGCTTCCATGCGCGGCGGTGCCGGCACGGTGCACGGCGCGCTGATCGGTGCGCTGGTGATGGCGAGCCTGGACAACGGTATGTCGATGATGGACGTCGACAACTACTGGCAGTTGATCGTGAAGGGCTCGATCCTGGTGATCGCGGTGTGGGTGGACGTGCTGTCGGGCACCAAGCGCGACTGACTTCCGTAGGTTGGGTGCAAATCCCAACGTCGCTATCTCGATGGGGATCACGGTGTTGGGGTTTGCACCCCAACCTACAAGGCTACGACATGGTGGATACGTCTCGCCGTAACGCGTTCAAATTGCTTGCCGCCGGCGCGGCTTCCGCGCCCTTCGCCTTGAAGGCGACGCCATCGAACGCATGCGCGGAAAAACCGCCCGCATGGGCGCACGGCCCCGAAAACCAGCGCAAGGCTGACCTCGGCAATGGCACCTACCTCAATCCCATTGTCGCCGGCGACCATCCCGATCCCACCATCCTCAAGGATGGCAGCGACTACTACATGACGTTCACGCCGTTCGATGCCTATCCGGGCATCGTGATCTGGCATTCCACCGATCTCTTGAACTGGTCGCCGATCACCGCAGCGCTGTCCAAGTCCATCGGCACTGTGTTTGCGGTTGACCTGTGCAAGCACGACGGCCGCTATTTCATCTACATCCCCGCGGCCCCGCAGGGACAGCCGTGGTCGATCTATGTGATCTGGACGGACGACATCCACGGGCCGTGGAGCGATCCCATTGATCTTAAGATCCCTGGTTGCATCGATCCCGGTCATATCGTTGGCGAGGACGGCAAGCGCTATCTGTTCGTCAACGGCATCCGCAAGATTCGCCTTGCCGACAATGGCCTCGCCACGGATGGTGCGCTGGAACCGGCATACAGCCCGTGGCGTTATCCGGACGACTGGGTGGTGGAGGATTTCGCGCCGGAAGGTCCGAAGCTGTTGCGCCACGGCGAATGGTTTTACCTGATCACCGCCGTGGGCGGCACGGCAGGGCCACCGACCAGTCATATGGTGATTGCGGCGCGCTCCAAGTCCATCCATGGTCCGTGGGAACACTGTCCGCACAATCCGCTGGTGCGCACCACCAGCGCGGCGGAACCATGGTGGTCGCGCGGACACGCGTCGCTGGTGGAAGGGCCGGCCGGCGACTGGTGGATGGTGTATCACGGCTACGAAAACGGCTTTCGCACATTGGGGCGGCAGACGTTGCTGGAACCGATCGAGTGGACCGCCGATGGCTGGTTCCGCGCCAAGGGCGGCGATCTTTCCAGGCCGTTGCCGGCGCCCAAGGGCGGCAAGCGCAGCGCGTCGGGATTCGCTTTGTCGGATGACTTCACGCGCAACAAGTTCGGCGTGCAATGGAGCCTGTTTCAGCCCGCGCCCGGCGACATGCAGCGGGTGCAGCATGAGAAGGGCGCGCTGCTGCTGGCCGCCAAAGGCCAGTCGCCTGCGGACAGCTCGCCGCTGACCTGCCTGGTCGGCGATCGCAGTTATGTTACGGAAGTCACCCTCGATTTGCGCGATGACGCCGAAGGCGGCGTGCTGCTGTTCTACAACCACAAGGCGTTCGTGGGCGTGGGCTTTACGCCGCAGCACATGAAAACCTTCGAATACGCCGACGAACTGGCCTGGATGCAGCAGGCGATGCCCACCTCCAGCGTGCGCATCCGGCTGACCAACGACCACAACGTGGTGACCTGGCACTACTCGCACGACGACGGCAAAACCTGGGTGCTGCACGGCCTGCGCATGGAAACGTCCGGCATGCACCACAATGTGTTCGGCGGCTTTCTCAGCCTGAAGGTCGGCATCTACAGCGCGAACAAGGGCAGCATCCGGATCAGGGATTTCACTTACCGCGCCACGTAGGTTGAGGTGCAAACCCCAACACTGCAATCCTCATCGAGACGGCGACGTTGGGGTTTGCACCCCAACCTACGGCGTTTCGCACGTCACCGAACGGTTGGCCCATTCCTACAGTTTGTTGGACCACTTTGGCCCTCCTCACACCGCGCCTGAGGCCTTACCTTTTCATCTCGTCATCCACCCCAGACAACGTGGATCGAGGAGTGCAAGTAACGGTATGCCAACCCCTGGTGCCGTTATTTGGACGGCGCCGGTGTAGCGGGATCGCTGCATCGGCGTTTTTTTGTACGCCTCTTGAGATGCGCGCGCACAGTCGCTCCGGGCCGATGCGTGCATAAGCAGTGAAGATATCCTGCCGCCATGCGTCGATATTTCGTGATGATTTGCAGCCTGATTTGCTAAAACAAAAACGGCCTGTTACGAAATTGAATGTTCAAACGCATATCCCTGATTTTTGATTTGACGCGCTGAACGCCCGCGATTATCGATAGCGACGCTCCATGCGCATGCGTGGCATGGAGGGAAGGGGAGAGTGCCATCCGAATGATGTTTCGCCGAGGGGTAGCGGCTCCCCAGCTGGAATCGGGCCCAAAAAAAAGGCGCCGGAGATGTGGGCGGATACATCTCCGACGCCGCGAGTCGAACAACGGCCACAAAGGGAGGAAAGTCAGCCGTTGTGCATGCCACGAATCGCCGCTTGACGTCGACACTGGGAACATCGCGCCCAACAGCATCGCGTGGATGCCACTGCAGTGTGTCCGGAGCGTCCCGCCATGCCCATGGCGCCTGGGGACAAATCCCTGTTCGGATGGGCCATCTTGCCGATCGACACTTCCGGTGCAACCGGGTGATAGTCGTAGGTTGGGTTGGCGCAGCGTAACCCAACGATATCGTCGGAATAAGTTGGGTTACCCCCGGATCAAGTCCGAGGTAACCCACCCACAACGCTTCCGTCCAAACCGTGCAGGGCGCGCGTTGCGCGCCTCAGTTAAGCACCTCGCGCCAGTTCACGCGATGGACCAGGTTGCTGTTGTTGTTCTGATTCACCGCCTTGAACGTCGTGACGCCCGCCGAGGTGCTGGATGCCACCGTAATGGTGCCGTCGGTGTTTTGCAGCAACTGCACGCCGGTCGGCGCGGCCGAGGTGGTGAGGTATTTCACCGTGCTGCCGCCGCTCATCAACACCGATGCGCCGGAATAATTGGTGGCGTACAGCGCGCCTTGCAGCGAGCAGGGGTCGCTGGACGGAATCACCGTGGTCCACGCCACGATGTTCAAGCCGGTGGCCGCTGCCGGCGCCACCACAATGCGTTCGGTGCCGCCATTGTTGCCGCCGGCCGAACCGGTGAGGTCGTAGTACCAGCCGGTCGAGCTGTCCGAGACCGTGGTGCCTTGCGTGAGATCGGTGACAGCCGTCAACGCGCCGCGCTTCAGCGGCAATCCCGATGTGGACGGCGTGCTGCCGGAACCGTCGCGCAACGCGTACATGGTTTGCTGTTGCGTATCGGTAAGGTCGGTGATGTCGAGGAATTTGCCCGTGCCCACGAACACCCAGCGCAGGATGGAAAGGCCGTTGGAACTGAGGCTTTCTTCCACGCGCGGCGCCGTGGTGATCGGCTGCGCCTTGCCGGAAGGATCGGTGAGCGTGGCGAACAGCGTCGGCGCAGGATAATCACCGGTTGCGGTACCGGACGAATCCACTGCCGCTTCGGTCAGGTCGAAACGCCATACGTTGCCCAGCAGATCGCCGGCATAGATCTGGTCGACCGTGCCGTCGGTGACGTCCTGCGTAAAGGCGGTCGCTTGCGTCAGGCCGGCCGGCGAAGTCGCACTGCCCACGCCGGTGTCGATCTTCTGCAGGATCGCGCCGGTCTTGATGTTCAAGATATAAAGGATACCGTGCCCTGCGAGCTTGCCGCCGGTGTTGTTGTAACCGGAGGTCATGGCGACCACCCAGCCGTATTTGCGCGTCTTGATGATCAGCGGCGGGCCATAGCTGTAGCCCATGTCCGCATCGGTGAATTCCCACAGCACCTTGCTGGCCTGCGAGGTTTCCACCGTCGAGCTGCTGGTGGTATCGACGGCCGCCGGTACATTGGTCACGTCCAGCGCATAGATGCCTTTGCCGCCCTTGCCCAGGCCGCCCACCAGAATGGTGTGCCAGTCCGCCGTCTTGGCGGTGGTGCTCGGGTTGGCCGTGCCGCCGCTGATGTAGGTGAAATCCACGTCCGCCACCTGCGGCGTGGCGTCGACGTAATAGTGGTGCGAGAAGGTGTTGGCCGATACGCCGTCGAGGTTGGCCAAGGCAGGCAGGCCGTCGACCAGCGGCGTGTTGTTCGGTCCGTTGAACAGCATGCTGGGAACGTAGGCGAACAATTCGCTGCCGCCGCCGGTCACCGGATTGCTGCTGGTGGGCGTCAGGAAATCCGCTTCGAACGCGTGCATCATGCCGTCGTTCGCGCCGACGTACACCACCGGTTGGCGGCTGGCGACATTGCTGCTGAAGGTGGCATAGCCGGGGTTGTTCGTCTCCGAGTAGGACGTCGACAGCGCGCCTTGCACCAGCACGGCCGCCGAATTGACGATGTCGCCCAGGATGTGTGCACGTGCACGGAACAGCGTGCTTTCGTTGCTCTTGTCGCCGCGCAGGTAGTCAACGAACTTCGACCCGTTGCCGGTCTGGTCCACGATCCCTTGTTCGGTGGGAGACAGACTGCTGTAGTGGAACGGCACGCCCTTGCTGCCGTCAAAGGTCACGATGCGCCGGCCGCTGCTCCAGCCCAAAGTGGTGGTGCCAGAGCTGGAAGAAGCGGTTTGCGTGAGCGTGTCCAACTGCAATTGCGCGTGCCATGGCGTGCTGCCGGACGCTGCCGTGACGTCGCTGCCGGTGGCGGTGGTGGCGATGAAGCCGGCCACGTCGCCGGTCCAGGTCACCGGCGTGTATTGCGTGGTGTAGGCCGGGAAGCCTGCGACCGGCGCGTAGTACGGGGCAGCGCTGGCAGTGACGTTGGTCAAGCCATGGCTGGAATTGACCGACAGGCCCGAGCCGGATTGCGACGCCGTGGAGGCGATGTTGTTGAAGATCTGCTGCAGGCCGCTCTGGATCAGGCTGGGCTGATTGCCGGGAAAGTAATTGTCCGGACGCAGGTTCTTGGCCGCGGCCGTGGTGCTGTTGGTGTGCCAGGTCAGCATGTTGGCTGGCGCGCCATTGGCATTGACGTCGTTGAAGCCGCCGTACTTTGCCGCCAGCCAATACATGTTCGGGCCGGCACCGGAAGCGCCTGGATTGTAGGTCGGATGGCTCTTGCTGCCGTCGTAGGTGCCCGGTTCAAGCACGTCGACGACGTAGCTGGTGACTTTCTGGCTGCCGGAAATATCGGCGCGGATATCGTTGATGTGCGCGTAATAGGCAAGGCCAGCCATGTTGTAGGTGGCCATCTGCGAACCCTGGATTTCATATGTGCCGCCCAGGGATGTCACGTTCAGGTATTGCGCCATCGTCTTTGACGCAGCGGTGGTGCCTTGTGCTTCGATCAGCGGCAGATTGCCCAGTTGGGTGACGTAGCTGGATGCGTCCAGCGGCGTGCCGACCGTACCGCCGGCCTTCAGCGTTGCCAGTCCAGTGCCGGGACCTGAGCTGGGCACGGCCGAATCGAGCCAGGTATGCGAGTCGCCGATGGTGACGATGGCGTTGTTCTGGCAGGTGTACTGGATCGGGTCGTTGACGGTCGGATTGCTCGACGAATTGGCCGGCACGCCGGTGAAGACAGGGAACGTTGAGTCCGTGCTGTTGCTGCTGGACAGGCCGGTGGTATAGGTCGAATCCAGTGGTACCTGCATGTAGTAGGCAAGCGTGGCCCAGTACAGGTCGCTCACGTTGTCGTATTGCTCGTAGCTGCCGCTGTAGCCGAACTTGTTGAGGTAATTGATGGTGCCGCTGTCGGTGAATTTCGTACCGCCGGGAGCGGTAGCGTAGGTGGAGTCGCTCGCATCCGGATTGGTCACGAAAATACCCGTGCTGGAGTCCCATTCCGAATAAGCGTTGGTCTGGCGCGCGCCGTAGCCGTTGTAGCTGGTAGGGCCGTTGTCGCGCAGCAAGGCGCGCACTGCGCCGTTGGGGTGGCTGTCGCCTTTGAGGAAGGCATACGCCGATGCACCCACGCGGATCTTGGTGTAGTTCTGCTGGATCAGGCCTTCGGGCTTGTCGTACTTGCCGGCGCCGACGTAGTCGGCGGAGGTATGCGCCGAATTGCAATTGGATTCCAGCATGCCGGTGACGCATACCTGGACCTGCGCGTTATAGCTGGTGGCCAGGTTGCCCTTGTTGTCACTGGTGAAAGAGCTGTTGTTGGAAATGATGAAGGTGGAGCCTTGCCCATACGAACGCAGGTATACCGTATTCAACGACGAATAGGTGCTGTCGCCGATCACCGTGGAGGGCGACACGTTCACCGAAGCGCCGATCGTCTTGTCCGGGAAATTGCTGACGTTGCTTTGCGACGCGTTGAGGTTGGAGCGCTTGAGCACGGTCTTCGACGTGGTATCCACCGAGCGGTTGCCGCCGGTCAACGCCTGGCGAAACTCATCCAGCGACGTCATCAATGCCCAGTTGAGCATGTTGCCGCTCCAGTGCCCGCTGCACGTGTGATCCGATGTCTTGCTTACCGGTACGAAATAGCCCGTGCCGGTAGTGCTGCTGTAGTCGTAGCATTTGGCTGGATCGAAATAGCCCAGATACGTGGTGCCGGCTGCATAGGTAGTGTTGTTGCTGTCCGTGTACGCCGCCACCGTGCCGGTCGGATACTCCACCGACAGCGCCAGCATCAGGTTCGCCGGTACGTTGGAGGTGCTGTATACCGGCGTGTCGGAAAGCGTCGTGGCCGATGCGCCGGCGCTTGCGGTCAGCGCCATCATGCATGCCAGCAACCTTGCGTTGAGACGAACGTGGCGGAGATTTTTTAGCATGGCCGATCCCGGAATGAAGGCGTGGAGCATGGGGCGAAGCGAAGGGTTTGCGCGTGGGGCTCAGCGCATGAAGGTCTGCACGTACGCGGTGGTGTTCTTGGGGCCGTCCACACGCACCGTCAGGCGAAAGGCCGCATAAGCGCCGTTGCTGAAGGTGAGGTTGTCGGAGTTCTGGTTGGCGAGCGAGCCGCCGAGCAGGGAGGCGCCAGGCACGATGCAGCGCGTGGGCGTTGCCGCACCCGATGAAGGGCAGAGGCGCTCCACGACATAGCTGATGGTGTTGCCATTGCTGCTGACAGTAGCGATGCTTCCGCTTGTCTTGTTGACCAGTACATCCGGAATATCGCCGGTGGAACGTGTGGTAGCCGGTTGCGGTTCCGCGTAATAGCCGAGATTGGCCTGATCGTTATCGCTGTTGGGCTGCGTAAAGGTGATTTTCTGCTGCGCATCCACGTACGCGGCCTCGGCTCCCTGCAGCGCACTCTGGCGAAAGGTGAGGCTGCCGGCGATGGTGTTGCTGGTATCCACCGAACGCATCAGCGCCAGTGCGGCGAGCAGCGACACCACCAGCACGATGATCGCCATCAGCGTGGAGATCATGCCGCGTTGGCGATATCGATCATGCTTGCCAAGTGCGCGCAGCACCCTAGGCTCGTCGTTCCGGCGAACGCCGGAACCCAGCGACTCGGCTTTGGCGCCAAGACACTGGACCCCGGCGTTCGCCGGGGCGACGGTTTTTTTGCCACTGCGGGCGTCGGGCGAAATGAAGAGAATAGTCATGTCGCGTCCACTCAATAATGCGTACTGACCAGCGCGTTGCGCACCGGGATGGTGGTGTCGTACACCTGGTAGCGGTACTGCGTATTCGGCGTGAAGGTGTACTGCAGCGTCGAACCCAGATCCTGAAACAGGACGATCGAAGTCTTGTTGACGTAATCGCTCGAACGCTCCGGCAACCGGCTCTGGGCGATGATCGCAATGCGGATCGCCTTGATCTGGCCCATGGCGTTCGATGCCGCGCTGCTGCTTGCGGTAAGGGTGTCGATCGAATACGTGCCGGTAGGCTGCACCCAACTTATGCCGGTGCTGGTCTGGATACCGTACAGCGCCTTCATCAGCACGATGCCATCGGCAATTGGCGTGACCGCGGCGGCTTGCCCGTTCACCGGCCGCTGCAGCAGGTCGTACGACACCAGCGAGTTGGTCGAAGCATCGATGCCGAACAGCGTAAACATCGGCGCGGCGCCGGCATCGAACAGATAGGTGGCCTTCTGCAGGCCGGTCGCCGGGCTGTTGGCGGCATCCAGCGTGAGCGTGGTGCCAGATACCTGCGTCGCCGTGGATGAACTGGTCAGATGCGCCAGCGCGCAGGTGCCGTCGGACAAGGTGCCCAGCAGATAATCGCCAGTCATGATGCCAAGGCTGTTGCCCACCGCCACGCTGCTCGTCGTGGGCGTGCCGGCGATGGCAATCTTGAACACCTGCAACGCGGAATTCCCGCCTACCACACCGATCACGTCGGAATTGCTACCGCCGGAGGCGATCAGCACCGGCACCAGGCGCGTGGTGAGCGGCCAGCTCGATGAAGTGAACGGGGAGGGCAGGGCCGATTGCGCCGGCAATGTCTGGATCTTGCCAGTGGGTGTGGTGGTGTAGGCGGTCACCGGGCAGCCCCACAAGCCGTAGTTGTAGCCCTGCACGATGCTCGAGCCGGCCGTGCGCAATTGGCGTTCCAGCGTATACAGCGCATAGCTGCCGTTCTGCTGCGCATCGTTGCCGCTGGTGGTGGTGCGCTTCTTGCCTTCGTACACCGCGAAAGCGGCCATGATCGCCAGCATGCACAACATGCTCACCAGCATGCCCACCATCAGTTCGATCAGCGAAAAGCCGCGCTGGCGTGCAGGTGCCATGGAGATCATCGAAGCCTCAATTGCCGATCGCGGTGACGGAGACATATTTGTGCTTGGTGGAATCGGAGGGCGCCTGCCAGTAGACGGTGACCGTCACCTGGTATTGCGTGTTGCCGGAGCTGGAGATGTCCTGCTCGACCACGTCGATGCTCGGCGGATTGGCCTTGGCGCCCGGCAGGCAAACGATGTCGGGCTTGCTTGCCGTGCAATCGAGGCGCTTGGCCCACGCGGTGTAGCTGGTGCCGCCGCTGCTGCCGCCATCGCTGCTGCCACTGCCTTGGAACAGCGTCTTGAGCTGGCTTGGATCGGTCGCCCACATCTGCGCGATCACATGGTCAGCCAGCATGGCGGCATTGACACGGTATTTGGCGCTGCCAGTCATCTCGATGGCCGAACCCTGCAGCGCCACCAGGCCGAGAATGCCGACCGAAAAAATCAGGATCGCGACCATGGCGTCGATCAGCACGATGCCTCGCTGATGCGAGGCACGGCGTTTCGCGCACGGGCGGGTGAGCGTCGTCTTCATGGACACCCCATCACGTTGTTGCTCAAGGTGAAAGCCGGATCGCACATGTTCACCATGCCGCCCGGCGATATCGTGGTGACCAGGCGGCGGCTGCTGGACTGCAGCGAGCTTTGCGCCGAGGTGACATCGATGCGCAGGATCGACGTGCTGCCATAAGCGGTTGGCCGGCCCAGCGCGTTGTAGGTAATGCCGGCCGGAACGCCGCCGCTGAGGATGGTTTTGTAAGTACTGGCCGAGGACGAACTGGACGCGACATCCTTCACCGCCGTGGACGTACCCACCTGCACGTTGCTCATGCCCGGCGAATTCCAGCTTTGCACTGTGCTGGTGGCGGTACTGCAATCGGTCGCTGCCAGCGCGCTCGCCGCGCTGGCCGGCAACACGCATACCTGCCAGCTGGTGGCGGAAGAAAGCTGGAAGCGCACGTAGCGGCTTTGTTGGGAGGCCTCGTTGCGCGCCAGCCGCAGGCCGTTCTGGATCGATTCGGTCACCGTGCGGATGCGCGTGTTCAACGTCCACTGCTGGAACGTGGGCATGCCGAGCATGACCAGGATCGCCAGGATGGCGACCGCCACCATCAACTCGATCAGGCTGACGCCGCGCTGGTGCAACGCTTTCACTGGCAGCTTCCTTTGGCGGTGACCCAGCAATTGGCCATCGAGCCGGAATACCAGTTATTGGCGCTGGTCGTTGCGTGGACGTTGTTCTGATCGATGGTGAAGGTGAAGTTGGCCGTCTGCGTAGTGGCGCCGGTAGCGGTGATCTTGTAAGTGCTGCTGGTGGCCGCACAGGTATAGGTGAAATATTTCACCGCGCTGTTCGATCCAGTGGCCGGCATGGTGACGCCGCAATTGGCGCCCGCGCTGTCCAGATACGTCCGGTTGTCCTGAAAGTACTGCTCCATCTGCACACGCAACGCGCTCAGATTGTTCTGCGCTTCGGTCAGCTTGCCGCGCGTGATGTAGTCGCTGTAGATCGGCACGGCAATCGCAGCGAGAATCGCGATGATCGCCACCACGATCATCAGCTCGATCAACGTGAAGCCTGCAGCCTGCCTGCTGCGCGTGCGTAATGTGCCCATGGACCGCCCCTGTACGGTTTGGAGCCTGCGCGAAGCTCCGAAAATCGCGTCGAACGAGCGCAAGCGCGCCCGATCGTCTGTCTGAAGAGTGCACCATCCGTTCTTTCACGAATGGTGCTTACGATCATGCGGTTTCGCGAGCGCGGCAGCTATCGCTCAAGGGGACAAACTGGCAGTCAATTTGGGACAGCGCGTGGATGTCGCGATGTGCCGCACATGGCCTGTGTGGACTTGTCTGCACAGTCGCATGGTGTTGCTTGGGCTAAGTGCAGCGCATGTATGCCACATGGCAGATGGCGTTGGTGTGCGATCGCAAGTGCGAGTGATGCGTGCACGCTGTACTGATAGTCGAGTTATCGAAAACGAACCGAGTGAATTTTTCTGCGACTGATTGACGTTGAATCTCAGCTTGCCGAATGTGTTCCCTCCCCTTACGTGTAGTAGGGGAGGGCCAGGGTGGGGTGAAGCAACCTCGCGGTGAACTCAAATAGCGCGGCAAGCTCGGACAACCCCACCCCGACCCTCCCCTGCAAGCAGGGGAGGGAGCCACCATTTAAAGCCGCCCAGCATCACAACTCCCCCTTCACGCATCCTAGCCCCGCCCCCGGCTAGGTTTGCAGGAGTTCGGGAACTGGCTTAACTTGTGCGGCCAAGTCGCTTGAGCGGCGGGGCAAATCAGCGTCTGAACAGGGTGGCGGAAGATTGATGATGCATAGGGAAGCTCGCTTTACCTCCGTACGCGCCTGGGTGCTGGCAGCGGGTTTGCTGGGCGTGCTGCTGCTGGGTGGATGCGCTCCCAAGCCCAAAGTCACCTTCAAGCCCAAGTACAGCGAGCCGGCCACCGTGCAGCCGGCGGCGTCCGCCCCGGCGGAAGGGGCCGGTGGGGATACCTCGCCGCGCCAGTCGCTTTCCTCGATCGTCAGGCACGACTTGCAGAACGGGCATTACGCGGATGGCGAGAGGGCGCTGCGGCGCTATCTGCAGGATCATCCAGGCGATCGCAATGCGCAGTTTTTCCTCAAGCAATTGACCGAAGACCCCAAGCAGGCGCTGGGCGCCGCCTCCAGCCCGCACATCGTGCAGCCGGGGGAGTCCTACAGCACGCTGGCGGCCAAGTATCTGGGCGATCCGAACTTGTTCCTGGTGCTGGCGCGCTACAACGGCTCGACCAATCCGGCCGTGATCCGGGTGGGTTCCACGCTGCAGATGCCCGCTTCGCCGAACGCCGCGGCAGTGGCGGCGCCTTCCGCACAGCCATCTATTTCCGCCAGCGCGCCGGCCGCGCCCGTTGTTGCACCTGCACCGCCGCCGATTGCGATGCCACCCACGCAGCGCGCGCTGCAGCTGGAAAACCAGAGCCTGGCCCTGTATCGGCAAGGCCATCACGACCAGGCGCTGACCGTGTTCGACCAGGCGCTGAGCCTGAACCCGCAGCTGAAATCCTCCGATCCCACCTTCGCGGCATTGAGCCGCGCCTGGGTGGCCAACTCCCATCAGCAGGCGATGGTGCTGTATCTGGATCAGCATCTGGATCAGGCCATTGCGTTGTGGAACCGCATCCTGGTGGTCGACCCGGGCTACGAACCGGCGGTGGTCTACCGCACGCGGGCGTTGGAGCTGAAGCAGCGCCTGCAGCAATACTGAGACCGCTGGATCTCGTAGGTTGGGGTGAGAACCCCAACATTGCCATGCGCATATGGATCACGATGTTGGGGTTCGCACCGCAACCTACGGCTTCGCGCTTTAGTTCATGACCTCCCGCCAGTTCACCCGCTTGATCTGATTGGCGGTAGGGGATTCGCGGATCGGCTGGCTGATGTTCTTGCCGCTGGTATCGCTGGCGACCGCACCGATGGTGCCGTTGGCGTTCTTGACCAATTGCACGTTGGTGAGTGCCGCGGCGGTGGTGGTGAGGCTCTTCACCTGCGTGTCGCCGCTGAGCAGCACCGAAGCCCCGGCGAAGTTGACGGCATACAGCGAGCCCTGCAGAGAGCACGGATCGCTGGAGGGAATCACCGTCACCCAGGCCACTACGTTCAGGCCGGTGCCCGTGCTCGGCGCCACCACGACGCGTTCGGTGCCGCCCTTGTTACCGCCGGCCGAACCGGTCAGGTCGTAATACCAGCCCGATGCGCTGGCGTTAAGCGTCGCGCCGCTCATCAGGTCGGTGACGGGCGTCAACGCATTGCGCGTGAGCGGCAGGCCGCTGGTGGCCGGCGTGCTGCCGGAGCCGTCGCGCAGGGCGTACATGGTCTGGCGCTGCGTGTCGGTCAGGTCGGTGATATCGAGGAACTTGCCGGTGCCGACGAATACCCAGCGCAGCGTGCTCAAGCCGTCGGTGCTGATGCTTTCCTCCACGCGCGGCATGGTGGTGACGGGTTGGGGATTGCCGGATTTATCGGTGAGCGTGGCCAGCAGGGTAGGCGAGGGGTAATTGCCGGTCGGGTGGCCCGAGGTATCCACGGCCGCTTCGGTGAGGTCGAACCGCCACACGTTGCCCAGCAGGTCGCCCGCATAGATCTGGTCCACGGTGCCATCGGCGATGTCGCGTGTGTAGGCGCTGGCTTGCGTCAATCCGGCCGGCTTGGCGGCGTTGCCGGCGCCGGTGTCGATCTTCTGCAGGATCGCGCCGGTCTTGATGTTGAGGATATAGAGAATGCCATGGCCGGCCAGCTTGCCGCCGGTGTTGTTGTAGCCGGAGGTCACGGCCACCACCCAGCCGTATTTGCGCGTCTTGATGATCAGCGGCGCGCCAAAGCTGTAGCCCATGTCGGCTTCGGTGAATTCCCACAGCACTTTCTTCGCCGCCGCGCTTTCCGCTTTCGCGCTGCCGGTGGTGTCGACCGCGTCGGGCACGCTGGTGATGTCCAGCGCGTAAATGCCCTTGCCGCCCTTGCCGAGGCCACCGATCAGGATGGTGTGCCAGTCTGCGGTGGTGGCGGTGGAGGACGGATTGCTCGCACCGTTGCTGGTGTAGGTGAAATCCGCATCGGCCACCTGCGGCGTGGCGTCGACGTAGAAGTGGTGCGCGTAGCTGTTGGCCGAGACGCCGTTGAGATTGCCCAGCGCCGGCAGGCCATCCACCAGCGGCGTGCCGTTGGGGCCGTTGAACAGCATGCTGGGAACGTAGGCAAACAGTTCGCTGCCGCCGCCGGTCACCGGATTGGCGCGGGTGGCGCCCTGGAAGTCCGCTTCGAACGCGTGCAGCATGCCGTCGTTCGCGCCCACGTACACCACCGGCATGCGGTTGGCGACGTTCGCGGTGAAGCTGGCGTAGCCGGGATTGGCCGACTCGGTATAGGAGTTCGACATGGCGCCCTGCACCAGCACGGCGGCCGAATTGACGATGTCGCCCAGGATATGCGTGCGTGCGCGGAACACCGTGCTCTCGTTGCTCTTGTCGCCGCGCAGGTAATTGACGAAATCGGCGCCTGCGCCGGTGGCGTTCGCCGCGGTCTGTTCGCCGGCTGACAACCGGTCGTAACGGAACGGCACGCCCTCGCGGCCGTTCCAGGTGATGACGCGCCGGCCGGTATTCCAGCCGACGATATTTTTCGACGAGCCGCTCGAAGTAGCCTGGGTCAGCGTGTCCAGCTGCAATTGCGCATGCCAGGGTGAGGTGCCGTCGACGGCGCTGATGTTGCCGTCGCTGGCCGTGGCGGCAACCATGCCGCTTACGTCGCCGGTCCAGGTGATCGGCGTGTATTGCGTGGTGTAGGCCGGAAAGCCATTGGCCGGCGCGTAGTAAGGCGCGGCGCCGGCGGTGACGCTGTTCAATGCGCGGCTGGTGTTGATGGTGACGCCCGAGCCGGTCTGCGATGAGGTGGAGGCGATGTTGTTGAAGATCTGCTGCAGGCCGCTCTGGATCAGTGCGGGCTGGTTGCCCGGGAAATAATTGTCCGGGCGCAGATTCTTTGCGTCCGCCGTGGTGTTGTTGGTGTGCCAGGTGAGCATGTTGGCCGGCACACCATCGCCGTTGACGTCGTTGAAACCGCCATACTTCGCGGCCAGCCAATACATGTTCGGGCCGCCTCCCCCCCACTTCGCGTTGTTGGGGTTATACGTTTCGCGACCAGGCGTGCCGTCGAAGCTGCCCGGTTCGAGCACGTCGACCACGTAGGTGGTGATTTTCTGGTTGCCGGTGATGTCGGCGCGGATGTCGTTGACGTGCGCGTAATAGGCGAGCCCAGCCATATTGTAGGTGGAGAAGACTGCACCGCCCGCTTCGTAGATATTGCCCAGGGCGGCCACGCTGAGGTACTGCGCCATGGTTTTGGAGGCGGGTGTGGCGCCCTGGGCTTCGATCAACGGCAGGTTGCCCAATGCCGTCACGTAAGCGGAGGCGTCGAGCGGCACCGCCACGGTGCGGTCCGTCTTCAGCGGCGCAAGCGGAGTGCCCGCATCGCCATTTTGGCTTGCGGGCGCGGACGTCGGTACGCGTGTATCCAACCAGGTATGCGAGTCGCCGATGGTGACGATGGCGTTGTTCTGGCAGGAGTACTGGATCGGGTCGTTGATAGTGGGCTTGCTTGAAGCGTTCGCCGGCTTGCCGGAAAACACCGGGAAGCTGGTGTCCTGGCTGTTGCTTTGCGAGAGTCCGTCGGTATAACGCGCATCCAGCGGCACCTGCATGTAGTAGGCGAGCGTGGCCCAGTACAGGTCGCTGACCGTGTCGGCATACTCGTAATGGCCGCGATAGCCGAATTTGTTGAGGTAATTGATGGTGCCGCTGTCGGAGAACGGGATGTCGCCTGGCGCTTTGGCGTAAGCGTCATCGGCAGCGTCGGGGTTTTGATAAAAGATGCCGGTCTTCGCATCCCACTCGGCGTAGTTGTTATCGGTGCGGGCGCCATAGCCGTTGTAGGCCGTAGGGCCATTGTCGTGCAGCAGTGCACGGACCACGCCGTTGGGGTGGTCCGTGCCTTCATGAAATCCGTAGCCCGCCGCGCCCACGCGGATCTTGGTGTAGTTCTGCTGGATCAAGCCCTCCGGCTTGTTGTACACGCCGGCGCCGATGTAATCGCCGATGCTGTGCGCCGAATTGCAATTGCGCTCCAGCATGCCCGGCACGCAAACCTGTACCTGCGCATTGTAGACGGCGGCAAATTGGCGGCCGTCGGCGGAATTGGCGAATGAGCTGTTGTTGGAAATGATGAAGGCCGAGTCCTGCCCAGCCGAGCGCAGATACACCGTGCCAAGACCTGCGTACTGCCTGTCGCCGATGACGGTGGATGGGGACACGTTGGTGGTGCCGTTCGCGGACAGGCCGATGATCTTGTCCGGAAAATTCTGCAGAGAACTTTGCGCCGAATTGAGCCTGGAGCGCTTGAGCACGGTCAGCTTTACGTCGTCGATCGAACGGTTGCCGCCGGTGAGCGCCTGGCGAAACTCGTCCAGCGCCGTCATCAGCGCCCAGTTGAGCATGTTGCCGCTCCAGTGGCCGGAACAGACGGGGCCGGAGCTGCTGACCGGCACGAAATAGCCCGCGCCGGTGTGGTCGTTGTAGTCGTAGCACTTGGCCGGATCGAAATAGCCAAGGTAGGTGGTACCGGCGGCGTAACCGGTGCTGTCCGTATACGCCGCCACGGTGCCGGTGGGGTATTCCACCGACAGCGACAGCATCAGGTTCGCAGGTACGTTGGAGGTGCTGTATACCGGCGTGTCGGTCAGCGTGGTGGCGGCGCAGGCGCCTGCACTTGCGCCGAGCGCCGCCATGCAGGCCAGCAAACTGCAGTGGAGACGAGCTTTGCGTAGGGACTTGAGCATGGCCGTTTTTTTAAGAAGAGGAAGGACGTAGCTGCTTTGCGCCGGCGGGCGCTCAGCGCATGATGGTTTGCACGTATGCGGTGGTGCCCTTGGGGCCATCCACGCGTACCGTCAGGCGAAACGCCGCATTGGGCGCGGTGTTGAAGGTCTTGTTGTCCGACGTTTGGTTGGACACGTTGCCGCTGTTGATGGTCGCGCCCGGTACGATGCAGGTGGATGCGCTGGCGGTGCCGGTGCTGGGGCAAAGCCGTTCCACCACGTAGGCAATGGTGTTGCCGTTGTTGCTCGACAAGGGCGCGTAGCCGGAGACCTTGTTCACCAGGATGTCCGGAATGTCGGCGGCGGAGCGCGCGGTGGCCGGTTGCGGCGTCGCGTAGTAACCCAGCTCGGGATGATCGCCATCGCTGTCGGGCTGGGTGAACGTGATCTTCTGCTGCGCATCCACATAGGCGCGCTCGGCTTCCTGCAAGGCGCTTTGGCGGAAAGTGAGTGTGGTGGCGATGTTGGTGCTGGTATCCACCGAACGCATCAGCGCCATCGCCGCCAGCAGCGATACCACCAGCACGATCACGGCCATCAGGGTGGAAACCATGCCTTGTTGGCGGAAGGGGGCTTTCATATCGTGTCGGCCTAATAGAACTGGGAAACCATCGCGTTGCGCACCGGAATGGTGGTTTCGTACACCTGGTAGCGAAACTGCGTGTCGAGCGGCACGCTCGATTGCACGTCGGTGGGAAGATCCTTGAACAAGGTCAGCTTGGGTTCGCCCTTGTAATCGGCCTCGCGTTCCGGCAGGCGGCTTTGCGCCACGATCGCCACGCGAATCGCCTTGATCTGGCTCATGGCCACGGCGGCGGCATTGGTTCCAGCCGTCAATTTACTGATGTCCCAGTCGCCGGCCGGCTGCTTCCAGGTGAGGTTGCTCGAACCGCTGGCCTGGATGCCGTACAGCGCCTTGACCATCACGATGCCGTCGGCGACCGGCGTGATCGCGGCGGGCTGGTTGTCCACGCTACGTTGCAGCAGATCCCACGACACCAGCGAGCCGCTGGACGGATCGACGCCATACAGCGTGAAGCTGGGCGAGGGGCCGATATTGAAGACATTGGTGGCGGTTTGCAGGCCGCTGCTCGGACTGTTCGGCGTATCCAGCACAAGGGTGGTGCTGGGCACCTGCGTCGCGGTTCCGCCGTTGCTGGCGATGTGCGCCATGGCGCAGGTGCCGTTGGATAACGTGCCGATCAGGTAATCGCCGGTGAAAAAGCCCAAGGCATTGCTTACCACTACACCGTGAGTGGAAGGCGTGCTGCTCACCGCGACACTGAACACCTGCAGCGCCGAATCGCCACTTATCACACCGATCACATCCGAGCCGTTCTTGCCGCCGGAGGCGATCAGCACCGGCACCAGGCGCGTGGTGAGCGGCCAGCCCGACGATGCGAACGGTGCCGGCAGGCTTGCCGCGGGAAGCACGTTCTTGCCGCCGGTGTAAGCCGTGACAGGGCAACCCCACAAACCATGGTTGAGGCCTTGCACGATGCCGGAGCCGGCAGTGCGCAGCTGGCGTTCAAGCGTATACAACGCATAGCTGCCGTTCTGCTGCGCATCGTTGCCGCTGGTGGTGGTGCGTTTTTTACCTTCGTACACGGCAAACGCGGCCATCATCGCCAGCATGCAGATCATGCTCACCAGCATGCCCACCATCAGCTCGATCAGCGAAAAACCACGCTGGCGCGTCATCGTCGGCATGCCTGGCTCAACTGCCGATGGCGGTAACGGATACATACTTGTGCACGCTGCTGTCGCTGGGGGCCTGCCAGTAGACGGTGACCGTCACCTGGTATTCGGTATTGCCGGTGTGGGAAATGGACTGCTGCACGATATCGATGCTCGGCGGGTTGGCTTTCACGCCGGGAAGGCAGTTGTGGAAACGCTGTTGCGGTTGGATCGTGCAATCCAGGCCGTCGAACCAGGCGGTATAACCGGCGCCGCCTTTGCCCTTGCTGCCTTTGAAATCGTTCGGCAGCTTGGTCAGGTCGGAGGCCCACATCTGCGCAATCACGTGATCGGTCAGCATCGCCGCGTTGATGCGATAGCTGGCGGCGGTGGCCATTTCGACCGCCGACCCTTGCAACGCCACCATGCCGAGGATGCCGATCGAAAAGATCACGATCGCGATCATCGCGTCGATCAGCACGATGCCCTGCTGTGTTCGGGTCATCGAACGAGGTGACTTCTTCATGGACACCCCATGACGTTCTTGCTCAATGTGAAAGCGGGGTCGCACATGTTCACCATGCCCCCCGCAGAGATGGTGGTGACCAGGCGCCGGCTGTTCGCTTGCAGCGATGCATTGGCGGCGGTAGCGTCGATGCGCAGAATCGAGCCGCTGCCGTATGCGGTAGGGCGTCCCAGTGCATCGAAGGTGATGCCGGCCGGAACGCCGCCGCTGACGGTGGTTTTATAAGTGCTGCCGGACGACGAACTGGACGCGACATCCTTCACCGCTGTGGACGCGCCCACCTGCACATTGCTGGCGCTCGGCGAATTCCAGCTCTGGATGATGCCGGTGGCACTGCTGCAGTCCGTCGCCGCCTTCGCGCTGGCAGCGCTGACCGGCAACTGGCACACCTGCCAATTGGTGGCGGAGTTCAATTGGAAACGCACGTAGCGCGCCTGCTGTGACGCTTCGTTGCGCGCCAGGCGCAGACCGTTCTGAATCGATTCGGTCACGGTCCTGATGCGCGTATTCAAGGTCCACTGCTGATAGCTGGGAATGCCGAGCATGACCAGGATGGCGAGAATGGCCACGGCGACCATCATCTCGATCAGGCTCACGCCGTGCTGGCCTGCCGTGTTCACTGGCAGACTCCTTTGGCGGTGACCCAGCAATTGCTCATCGAGCCGGAGTACCAGTTGTTGGCGTTGGTTGTTGCGTGGGTGTTCTTTTCGTCGATGGTGAATTCGAAGTTGGCCGTCTGCGTGGTGGCGCCTGTGGCTGTGATCTTGTAGGTGCTGACGGTGGCCGTGCAGGTATAGGTGAAATATTTCGCCGTGCCGTTCGAGCCGGTGGCGGGCATGGGCACGCCGCAGGCTGCGCCGTTCGCATATGTACGGTTGTCCTGAAAGTACTGCTCCATCTGCACACGCAACGCGCTCAAATTGTTCTGCGCTTCGGTGAGCTTGCTGCGTGTGATGTAGGTGCTGTAAATCGGCACGGCGATCGCAGCCAGAATCGCGATGATCGCCACGACGATCATCAGTTCGATCAACGAGAATCCAGCCGCTTGTCCGCGGCGCTCGCGTAATGTGCTCATGGGCCGCCCTGTACGGTGTGGAACCTCGCAAAGGCTCCGGAAAGACTGCGGCGAAGCGTGATGACAACCGCGGAAGTTATCAGCAACGTTCGCTTGAAATGTCGCTGATGAAATGATCGGCACTAATGTCCGCAATGACCATCGCAGGAGCGTACAAACTTGCTATCAGACAGGGACAATGCGTGCATTACGCGATGTGGGGCGCATGTCTTGATGGGCGCGCGCGTGTTTTCGCGACAGGTGCAGGCGGTTTGTAGGTTGGGGTGCAAACCCCAGCACCGGGATGCGCATGCATGACGACGTTGGGGTTTGCACCCCAACCTACGTCCGTCAGGCTTTTTCGTCCGTCTTCGGCACCACCAACAATTGCGTCGGCTGCGCGGCCAGCGGTTCCGGCTTGTGAACCACCGTATGCACGATGGGCGCCTCACGCTGCGCACCCAAGGTTTCAACCATTAAATTGAACGCCGCAAACAGCCGACCCAATTCATCGCGGCGGGCAATGCGGATGCGATGTTGATAATCGCCACGGGCGATACGCAACAACGACGCCACCAGCAGATCGAGCGAGCCACGCAACTGCCGGAACAACCAATAGGCGGCCACCAGCACCGCGGCCAAGGTGGTCAGCAGCACCAAGGTGATCACGCCGATCGCCGTATGTTGCGCCGCCTGCAACGGCGCTTCGCTCACGCCCAGGCGCAAGCGTCCCACCGTCTTGGTTTGATAACGCACCGGTACATCGAACACCAACGCGTTCTGCAAACCGTGCGTACCTTCAAGGCGTGCGCGATAGCTGGTGATGCCATTAGGCATCTGCTGCGGCGCCTCGCCGGTGGCGGCAGGCAGGGTTTTGTTGTTTTCGCCGACCTGGGTGCTTGCGATGATCGTGCCTTCGCGATCGGCGATGGCCAGATAATCGAGCTGTTCGTTGCGCGCCATGTCCTGCACCAGCGCGCGGGTGGCGGCATGGTCGCCCATCACGATGTTTTCGGCGGCGCTGCGGGCAATGATCTGCGCCAGCGAACTGCCGAAATCCTCCGCCAGGCCGGTCACCGCCACGCGTTGTTTGCCGTAGATGGCCAGCATGCCCAACAGCAGCACCGCGACCACGCTGGCGCCGAGCACCATGGCCCAGCGCAAACCCAGCGACTGCAGGCGAGGGTGGGGCAGTTCTTCGCGCGAGCGTTCGTAGCTGCGTCGCGCCAGGCGCAGGTCTTCGGCCACTTCCGCGCCGGACTGATAGCGCGCCTCGGGCGAGGGCGCCATCAAGGTGCGGATGATGTCGAGCAGGATCGGCGGCGTGGACGGATCGTGCGGCTTGATCGGCGGTTCGGGCAGCCGCTGGCGTTGCCGCAGGAAACGCTGCACGTCGCCGGAATAGGTCCACGGCAAGCGTCCGGTAACCAGCCAGAACAGCACCACACCCAGCGAAAACAGGTCGCTGCCGGCGCCGGCGCGTTCGCCGCGCAGGCGTTCGGGTGACATGTAGTTGGGCGTGCCGCCGATTTTTCCGCGCGCCGCGCCGGATGGCCGTGCGCGTGGCGAACGGCGTTCGGCAATGCCGAAGTCCGCGATCTTCACGTGCCGCCAGCCATCGAGCAGCATGACGTTGTCGGGCTTGATGTCGTGATGGATCACGCCTTGCGAATGCGCGTAGTGCAAGGCGGTGGCGAGCTGCGCGGCCAGGTCCATCACCACCGACGCCGGCGGCAGGCCGTGCGAGGCCACGCGATCGGCCAGCGATTCGCCGGACAGCTTCTCCATGGCGATGTAAGGACGGCCGTCCTCGGTTTCGCCCGTATCGAAAATGGTGACGATGTGCGGATGCGTGAGATGGCCGGCGGCGCGCGCCTCCACCAGGAAGCGCTGCCGGTAATCGGGATCGTCGGCGAAGGTGTCGTGCAGGCATTTGATCGCCACCTGCCGCTGGATTTCCCGGTCGAAGCCGGCGTATACGATCGACATCGCCCCTTCGCCGAGGATGCCGTCGATGCGATATCGCCCGATGGTAGCCGGCGTGGCCTGGTTCATGGGTTTGGAGCCTGTTTGCGATTCTTGCGTAGTTCGCGTTGCGTCTGGGCGGTTGCCAGGTGGTGGCGCGTGGCGCAGCGCCAGACTGGCTGCCTGGTCAAGCCGCGCGCCGCCGCATGGTGACCGCTCAGGCGCAACCCATGGGCTGCGCGCGGGCTGCGCAGGAGTCGTAAACAGGCTCTTGGCGTCAGACCACCCACCAGATGGCGCCCGCCAATGCGGCTGCGCCCAGCACCGCCGCGGCGACATACGCGTAGCGACGCAGGGTAGATGCGCCATGCTCGTGCGTCAGAAACGTAAACTCGGCCTGGCCGAAACGCACGCGGTCGCCATGCACCAGCACCGTTTCGTGAATGCGCTTGTCGTTGACGAAGGTGCCATTGGTGGACAGCGTATTCATCAGCACGTAGTGGCCATGCTGGTTGATGATCCAGGCGTGCGTGGCCGAAACGCTGGGATCGTTGATGACGATGTCGTTGTCGCCGCGCCGGCCGATCGTCTGGCGTCCCTGGAGCAAGGTGAAGCGGCTGCCTTTGAGCTCCCCCTGGGTGCCTTCCAGCACGGGCTTGTGCGACGACGCGCGGCCATTGGCGGCCTGCGATTCTTCCAATGCCAGCTGCTGCATCTGGACGGCGGACAGCAATTGCGTGCCCTGCGGCCCTGCGCGGAGCCTGCCGTCCTCTGTCGATTGCGGCTGGCCAGTATTCATAGACATCCCAAAACCCCCTGTTGCGGGGCGAACTATAGCGAAATCGCGGGTGGTGGAACATTCGACCCGGTCACCGCTGTGCCGGGTGAGCCGTAGGCTGCCGCAAATGCTGTACGCCCCAATAGCGGTACGCAAGACATGAAAAATCATCGGATGCCGTGGCCTTGCTGGTTCCTAGGCAGCAAAACCAGACATCCGATGATGGGTGAAAAAATACCGGAATGGGATGTGCGTCACTAAGAGCAATTAAGGACCAATGCCTGTCGCTTTGGGCCATGGCGGCAGGACGCTCGCCGCGGGCCGGAAGCTTGCGGCACGCTTACGATTATGGATTTCCTTATGGATGCGCAGGTCGGGGTGCAAACCCCCGACATCGGAAGGTATGCGCGCATCGGGAGGTTGGGGTTTGCACCCCGACCTACGGGTCTCATTTGAGGAAATCAGGTGGTCCATGCGAAAGAACTTGCGCCAGTGATCGCCGTGCTGAGGAGTCACCTTAAATAATTGTTGTTCCAGATGGCGCAGACCCGCGCAATGCGTCGACGGCCCTGGCAATCACCATCGAAACCGCGGTAACGTCCTTATCCCGCCCGAGCCAACAGGGCCGAGCGCTTCATGTCGTTGGGAAACGCCTATGCACACACGCATCAAGCCCACCCTGACCGTTTATCCGTGCCACGTTCGTCCGCCATCCGTCGGGTCGGGCTCTGACCATTCCAGCGTCTGGCTTACATGGGAAGCGCTGGAGCGCGAACATTTCAAACCGGATGCTTCGCTGGTCGCCGATTTCTCGCGGCCGCTCGACGTGGATCCCGCGCTGGTGAAGAACCATCGCTACGTGCCCAAGGCGGAAACCGAAATCTGAGTCGATGGGTTTGCGCGGTCAACGGTGATATTCGTTGCGCTGAAGCACGCCAAAGCCGAACCAGCCCCAGTACACGTGGTGCCATTGGATCAGGCCTTCGTCGTTGAGCTCCATCACCTCGCAGAAATCCATCTGCTCGCCTTTGCCGGCGTCGCGCGGGTATTCCCAGATCAGCCGCTTGCCGTCGGTCAGGTACGGCGTGCGGTAATACTGCCGCACCGGCGGCTTGCGTTCGGCCAGCTGGGCGAACAGCGGACGAATCTCATCGTGCCCGCGCAGCACGCCGCTCTCCACGCCGAGCAGGTGCGGAATAAGCGGGCTTTCCAGTACGGCGTCGCGTGCGTAGAGCGCAAGCAGGGCGTCGCCGTCGTTGCGCGACAGCGCATCGTTCCACGCGAAATACATATGTTCGACAGGCGAGGCGGCATGCTCCATGGTTGCGACTCCGGCTTTCAAACAGGGGCAGCAAGGTAACTTTCCTGCCGTCGTTCGGCGGTGACCGGCGGGTGTTCGCGCCGTCGAGAGGCGCGCGGCGGGTCCACAAGCCCACAGGCACTTGTGTAGCTTTTTCGTTTGTCGGTACATTCCGCACCCTGCGCAGGGAGTTTGGCGCAGCTGTTGCTGTGCCGGTTAGCGGACGGTGGCAACCAAAGCGTGCAGGGTGGTGTGTTAGGGATGATATGACCGACGAAGACATTTACGTGGCCGCTTTTTTAAGGTTGATCCGCTTCGCGGAGCACCGTTCCGATAGCGACGACGTGTACTTCCTGCTGTACGGCGGACAGCAGCGTTTCACCGATACCAGCAAGCATCCGAACCGCGCCGTGACCGCGTGGGGACGTACGTCGACCGCGGCAGGCGCCTATCAGATTCTCTACGCGACATGGAAAGAAGCCAGGGAGCGCGGCATCGTCATCGATTTTTCCAAGGCATCGCAGGACAAGCTGGCGATCGAGAAACTGCGCAGCCGGCATGCGCTCGGCTATGTGAAGCAGGGCGATATCGAGATGGCCATTCCGCTGTTGCGCAAGGAATGGACCTCGCTGCCGGGTGGCTCGCAATCGAAGATGACGATGGATGAGGCACACAGACTCTTTTCCAAGTACGCCAACGAGGAAAGAGCGCGATGAACCTCATCAATGCTGGTTTTTTTCTCGGTCTTGCCGCCATGCTGAGCGTTTCGCCTGTGCAGGCGAGCACTTCTACGCCACTCAAGCGAAACACGGCCGTCGGCCACCTGAGTTGCGGCGGCGCCAACCTGACGGCCGAAACGGTATACCTGGACGTGCCGGACCAGGATTTCCAGCCGCTTTCGCAGCGCATCACGCTACAACGGCCAGGTACGAACGGTTCCATGGTGTTGCACCATGATGGCCGTCCATTGCATCAACCGTTTTTGAAAGACACCCCGGTTCTGGATGCGGCTGCGAGCGGCTGGGCATGCCTGACGGCTGCCGACGGCAAGGCGTACATTTACGTGTCGTACGTTTGCACGGAAAGCGACTTGCGGCCCGCTTGCGAAGGCGCTTCGCGCGAATGGGGACGTCTGTTCGATCCGGAAGGCAAAGAACTCACCGCGGGCTTGCCACATGGAGGGCCGCGCATGTCGGCGCTGATGAAACGGCTTGGACTCGGGCGTTACGAGAAAGAGCCTATCCAGTTGCAAGGTATTGATGATTCGGCCAACCCATGACGCGGGTGTTGCATCAGCAGGACGCCGATGGCTGAAAGCGCAGGTCGAAAAAATCTCGAAACGGTATTCGTGATTAATCAGGGGGTTGTCATACATATGTCCAAAACAACGGCGATTTTTCACTGCATTTTCACGGTGCAAGACAAGCGTTGCCAGTTGCCGCGATTGGGCATAGATTTACGCCGGTAACAGGGATTCCTTCTTACGCGTCGTAACGCACGGTCATGCGGCCGTTGCGGCGCGCTCAGTGAACGCCATGCAGGCCCCGGGGGGAGCCGCACACGCCGCTACGTTTCACCTTTGGTTATCGGTTGCAAGTTTTGCTCCGTCGGGTGACGCACGCCTGTCATTTGGCTGTAAACCGCTGGACCCGGCGGATGGATTGGAATGAAAGCGCAGTACCACTGTAGTTTTTGATCCTTTACAAGGAGACGTCGTAATGGCCAAACAAAGCAGTCAGAAATTCATAGCGCGAAATCGCGCGCCTCGTGTGCAGATCGAATACGACGTCGAGGTTTACGGCGCACAGAAAAAGGTCCAGGTGCCTTTCGTGATGGGCGTCATGTCCGATCTCTCCGGCGCCAACAACGCCGAGCTGCCGGCGATCGAAGAGCGCAAGGCGCTGGAAATCGACGTCGACAATTTCGACAGCCGCCTGCAGGCGATGAAGCCGCGCGTGAGCTTTGCCGTGCCCAATACCTTGACCGGCGAGGGCAATCTCAACGTGGACATCACCTTCGAAAGCATGGACGACTTCTCGCCCGCCGCCGTTGCGCGCAAGGTCGGGCCGATCGCCAAGCTGCTCGAAGCACGCACGCAGCTGGCCAATCTGGGCACCTACCTGGATGGCAAGGCCGGCGCGGAAAAGCTGATCGCCCAGGCCATCAACGATCCGGCGCTGCTGCAGTCGCTGGCCTCCGCGCCGAAGCCGGAAGGGGAGTAAGCAATCATGGCAACCGAGAAACTGGCCGAACAAACTGCGGTGCAGACCGTCGAAGCCGGCGACTTCGCCGCGCTGTTGACCAAGGAATTCAAGCCCAAGAGCGAACGCGCGCGTGAAGAGGTCGAATCGGCCGTGCGCACGCTGGCCGAGCAGGTGTTGAACAAGTCGGACATCGTCTCCGACGACGTCACCCAGACCATCAACGCCTACGTGGCGGAGCTCGATCGCAAGATCAGCGAACAGCTCAACCTGGTCATGCACCATCCGGAATTCCAGAAGCTGGAAAGCGCCTGGCGCGGCCTGCATTACCTGGTCAACAACACGGAGACGGATCAGCTGCTGAAGATCCGCGTGTTCAACATTTCCAAGAAGGAACTGGGCAAGACGCTCAAGCGCTACAAAGGTACCGCGTGGGACCAGAGCCCGATCTTCAAGAAGGTCTACGAAGAAGAGTACGGCCAGTTGGGCGGTGAGCCCTATGGCTGCCTGGTGGGCGACTACTACTTCGACCACAGCCCGCAGGATGTCGAACTGCTGGGCGGCATTGCGCAGGTCGCCGCGGCGGCGCATGCGCCGTTCTTCGCCGCTGCCAATTCCACCTTGATGGGCATGGATAGCTGGAACGAGCTGTCCAACCCGCGCGATCTGGCCAAGATTTTCTCCACGCCCGATTACGCGTCGTGGCGTTCGCTGCGCGAGTCGGACGATGCCAAATACATCGGTCTTGCCATGCCGCGCACGCTCGCGCGTCTGCCGTACGGCGCCAAGACCAACCCGGTGGAAGAGTTCGATTTCGAAGAAGACACCGCCGGCGCCGATTCGTCCAAGTACACCTGGCAGAACGCGGCCTACGCGATGGCGGTGAACATCAACCGCTCGTTCAAGGAATACGGCTGGTGCTCGCGCATCCGCGGCATCGAATCGGGCGGCGCGGTGGAAGGCCTGCCGGTGCATACCTTCCCGACCGACGATGGTGGCGTGGACATGAAGTGTCCCACCGAAATCGCCATCACCGACCGCCGCTCGGCGGAGCTGGACAAGATGGGCCTGATGCCGCTGGTGCATCGCAAGAATTCCGACATGGCCGCCTTCATCAGCGCGCAGTCGCTGGCCAAGCCGGAGGAATACGACGATCCGGACGCCACCGCCAATGCCGCGCTCGCCGCGCGTCTGCCGTACATGTTCGCCTGCTGCCGTTTCGCGCATTACCTGAAGTGCATCGTGCGCGACAAGATCGGCTCGTTCAGCACGCGCGAGTCGATGGAGAAATGGCTCACCAACTGGATCGGCCAGTACATCGACGGCGATCCGCAGAACTCCAGCGAAGAAACCAAGGCGCGCAAGCCGCTTTCTGCAGCGGAAGTGGTGGTGGAAGAAGTCGAAGGCGCGCCTGGCTATTACACCTCCAAGTTCTATCTCAAGCCGCATTACCAGCTTGAGGGTTTAACAGTGTCGTTGCGCCTGGTCTCGCGTCTGCCGTCGGCGGCGAAGGCTTGAATCAGGAAGTTGTGCAGTAAAAGGAGCCGCCGGGTTGGCGGTAGCCCTCATCAATCAGACCATCATCAATCAGAGCAGCGAGGAGAGGAATTATGGCATTCGACATGCATATCAAGTTTGAAGGCGGCAGCGTAGCGGTCAAGGGCGCTTCCAATCACAAGAAGCACAAGGGTGAAGTGCCGATCCTGGCCTGGTCGTGGGGCGTGAGCAACAGTGGCGACCTGCACAGCGGCGCAGGTTCGGCCAGCGGCGGCAAGGCTCACGTGCAGGATATCTCCATCACCAAGTACGTCGACGGCTGCTCCAACGCGCTGCTGCAGGCTTGCGCCACCGGCGCACGCATCGAAAAGGCCACGCTGTACGTGACCAACGCCACCGGCGAACAGACCGACTTTCTCACCATCGAACTGAGCGAAGGCGTGCTGATCACCTCCCTGTCCACCGGCGGCAGCGGCGGCGAAGATCGCCTCACCGAAAACGTCACGCTGCACTTCGGCAAGTTCAAGTACTCCTTCCAGCCGCAGGACGACAAGGGCGGCAAGGACGGCGGCACCAAGGACTTCACCTACGACATCCAGCAGGTCGCCAAGGCGTAAGCCTGATGCCTGCTCCGGCAGGCATCGACACAGATGCGAAGAACCACTCCCTCTCCTGCTTGCAGGGGAGGGCTGGGGTGGGGTGAGTGCTTGCCGGAACCGTTCCCGCGCAAGCGTTCACTGCTTCCAACCTCCCTCGCAAGCAGTGGAAGCGTTGGCTTACGGGACCGCAGGGGCTTAGGACATGACTCCCGAAAACATGCTCAAAGAAGGCCGCCTCGAGGAGGCGCTGCAGGGCTTGACCGCGCAGGTACGCGGCAATCCGGCCGATGCCCGGGCACGTGTATTTCTGTTTCAGCTGCTCGCGCTGCAGGGGCAATGGGAGCGCGCGCAAACGCAGCTGAAAGTAAGCGGCGAACTGGATGCCGGCAATACGCTGATGGTGGAGGCGTACAAGCGCGCCTTGCAGGGCGAGTTGAAGCGCAACACCGTTATCGACGGCGAGCAGTTGCCCACCGTGATCGGCGAGCCTGCGCAGTGGCTTGCGTTGCTGTTGCAGTCGCTGCAATTGATCGGCAAAGGGCATTACGCACAAGCCTTGGCATTGCGCGAACAAGCCTTCGAGCAAGCCGAAGCGGTAAGCGGCAATATCGACGGAACGCCGTTCGAATGGCTGGCCGACGCGGACCCGCGTTTTGGGCCGTGCCTGGAGGTGATCGTCAATGGCGGCTACGCATGGGTGCCGTATGCGCGCATCCGCGAATTGAAATTCGAAGCGCCCACCGATCTGCGCGACAAGGTGTGGGCGCCGGTGCAGATCACCTGGAACAACGGCGGCGAAGCGATCGGCTTTGTGCCTTGCCGTTATCCCGGTTCGGAACGCGCACAGGACCCGGATGTGGTGCTGGCGCGCAAGACCGAGTGGATCGATCTGGGCCACGACTGTTTTGTGGGAGCGGGCCAGCGCATGCTGGTGACGGACGCCGGCGAATATCCGCTGCTGGATATCCGCACGATCACGTTCAACAGCTGATCGCCATGGCCGAGCTGACCACCCAGGAACGCCTGCAGCCTTCATTGCTTGATCGGTTGGCCGATGACGAGCCGGCGAAGAAGGAAGAGAGCCGCGAGAAGCGCGTGATTTCCGCCACGCGCCTGCGCGATTGCGTGGCGCGCGACATTTCCTGGCTGCTCAATTGCGTCAACCTGGGGCTGGACGAAGAACTGGCCGATTACCCGGACGTGGCGCGTTCGGTGCTCAATTTCGGCATTCCCGATCTCACCGGTACGGCGGTGGCCGGTGTCGACGGCAGGGTGCTGCAGCGGAAGATCAAGGACGCCATCCTGGCGTTCGAGCCGCGGCTCACGCCCAATACCTTGCGCGTGATCGTCAAGACCGATCTGAAGCGCATGGACGGCCAATCGCTGATCTTCAACATTGAATCGGAGATGTGGGCGCAGCCGATTCCGCTCAATCTTTATCTCAAGACCGAGGTGGATCTTGAGACGGGCAAGTTCAACGTCTCGGAGATGTTCTGACCATGGACCCGCGACTGCTGCGCTACTACAACCGCGAGTTGCAGCACGTGCGCGAGATGGGCGCGGAGTTCGCGCGCGAGTATCCGAAGATCGCCGGCCGCCTCGGCATGGAAGGCTTCGAATGCGCCGACCCTTATGTGGAACGGCTGCTCGAAGGTTTCGCGTTCCTGGCCGCGCGTATCCAGTTGAAACTCGACGCGCAATATCCGGTGTTCACGCAACACCTGATGGAAATGATCTACCCGCACTATCTGGCGCCGATTCCATCGATGGCGGTGGTGCAGTTGCACCCGGACACCAAGGAAAGCGCCCTGGCGACCGGTTATACGGTCGCGCGCAACACCGCATTGCGCAGCCTGATCGCTAACGATGACCGCACCGCGTGCGAATACCGCACTGCGCACGATGTCACGCTGTGGCCGCTGGAACTGGTCGAAGCCAAATACTTCGAATCGCCCGCGGCGATCGCGGCGGCCAGCGTGCCGATTCCGCCGGGCAAAACCGTGCGCGCCGGCTTGCGCTTGAAATTCATCATCACCGCCGGCGCCCAGGCCAACATGCTGGCGCTGGACGAACTGCCGATCTTCATTGCCGGCGCCGACGAACTGCCCAAGCGGCTGTACGAACAGTTGCTGGGCAATGCCCAGGGTTTCGTGGTGCGCATGCCGGGTGCTAGCGGCATGCTGGTCGAGCATTTCGACGCCTCGGCGATTCGCGACAAGGGCTTTGCCGACGATGAAGCGCTGCTGCCGTACAGCGATCGCTCTTTCAGCGGGTATCGTCTGCTGCAGGAATATTTTGCCTGCCCGGAACGGTTCCTGTTTACGGTGTTCACCGGCTTGAAATCGGTGCTTGCACGCTCGCAGGCTACTGAGTTCGACATCACCGTATTCTTCGATCGCAGCGTCAGCCGCTTACACAATGCGGTCGACGCCAGCAATTTCCGTTTGTTCTGCACGCCGGCCATCAATCTTTTTCCGCGCCGCGCCGATCGCATCCACTTGCAGCAAGGCCGCACCGAATACCACGTGCTGGCCGATCGCACGCGGCCGATGGATTTTGAAATCCATAGCGTCAGCCAGGTGGAAGGTTTCGGCGACAAGCAGGAACCCGAACAGCGCTTCCAGCCTTTTTATGGCTGCGATGAGCGCGTCTGGCACAACGGCAACGCAGCGTTCTATACCTTGCGCCGCGAGCCGCGCCTGTTGTCCGCGCGGCAGAAGCTGCAGGGGGCGCGCTCCAGCTATGTCGGCAGCGAGGTGTTCATCTCCCTGGTGGACGCCAACGACGCGCCGTATTCCACGCAGTTGCGGCAGGTCGGCATGCTGCTGATGTGCACCAACCGCGATCTTCCGTTGCAGATGCCGGTAGGCAAATCGCGCACCGATTTCACGCTGGAAACCGGCGCTCCAGTGACCTCCATCCGCTGCGTGGCAGGCCCCACCAAACCGCGCGCGCCGGCCGCGCATGGCGAAACCGCATGGCGGCTGCTCAGCCATCTGCAGCTCAACTACGTTTCTTTGCTGGGCGATACCGGCGAAGAGGGCGCGGCAGCGCTGCGCGAAATGCTGACCTTGTACTGCGATGAATTCGACAGCAGCGCACGGCGCCAGATCGAAGGCGTGAAGGCGGTCAGCTCCAAATCGGTGGTGCGGCGCATTCCGGTACCCGGCCCGATCGCCTTCGGGCACGGCCTGGAAATTACCTTGACCTGTGATGACGGTGCTTTCGAAGGCACGGGGGCCTTCCTGCTCGGTTCGGTGATGCAGCATTTCTTCGCGCGCTACGTTTCGGTCAATTCCTTCACCGAAACCGTGCTGCGCACCCTGGAACGCAACGAGGTGGCACGATGGCCAGCCCGACTCGGCAAACGCCAGATCCTCTAGCGCTGCAGAACGTGCTGCGCGACCGGCCGGAAAGCTTCGAGTTTTTCGAGGCGCTGCGCTGGCTCGAATGCGCCTATCCGGACAAACCGCGTTTTGGTCACTCCGCCAAGCCGGCGGAAGATGCCGTGCGTCTGTGCCAGACGCCTTCGCTGGCCTTCGCGCCGCGCACGGTGGAACGTTTCGAACAGCAGGAAGACGGCAAGCCGCCACGCATGTACGGCCTGTTCTTTGGCTTGTTCGGACCAAACGCGCCGTTGCCGCTGCATCTGACCGAATACGCGCTGGACCGCAAACTCAACGCGCGCGACAGTACGTTCATCGCATTCGCGGACATCTTCCATCACCGCATGCTGAGCCTGTTCTACCGCTGCTGGGCGGATGCGCAGCCTACCGTGCAACTGGATCGCCCCGGCGAAGATCGTTTCAGTCTCTACATGGGCGCGCTGGTTGGTTTGTCCACGCCCAACCTGCAGGCGCGCGATGCCCTGCCGGATCGCTACAAACATTTCTTCGCCGGCCGCCTTCTCGCGCAGGCCCGCAACGGCGAAGGCTTGAAACACCTGCTCGAACATTTCTTCGGCATTCCCGTGCGCGTGGTGGAGTTCATGGCCGAATGGATGCGCCTGCCAGGCACCGCGCACCTGCGCTTGGGGCAGTCACGCGAAGTCGCCGGCCTCGGCACCACGGCCGTGCTGGGCGAACACGTATGGGGCGCGCAGCAACGTTTTCGCCTGCGGCTGGGCCCGCTGACACGCGCCGAGTTCAGCAACTTCCTGCCGGGCGGCGAAGCGCTGCGGCAGTTGGTTGCTGCGGTAAAAACCTACGTAGGCGAAGAAAAAGCGTGGGACGTGCAACTGGTGCTCAAGCAGGAAGAAGTGCCGACCGTGAGCCTGGGCAAGAACGGGCGCATGGGCTTGACCACTTGGCTGGGGAAGCCGCAACGCCAAGCGGATAACGATGATGTGGTGCTGAGGCCGGTCGGGTAGGGCGTAGGTTGGGGTACAAACCCCAACATCACTAGCTAGCAACGTTAAAAGGAAGGATCGTTCGTCATGGCAGAAATCAGTCGCAGCGCATTGTTCGGCAAACTCAACAAGCTTGCCTACCGCGGCATCGAAAGCGCCACGGTGTTCTGCAAGCTTCGCGGTAATCCCTATGTTGAACTGGTGCATTGGATCCACCAGATTCTGCAACTGCAGGATTCGGACCTGCACCGCATCGTCAAACAGTTCAGCCTCAATCCTTCCAATCTGGCGCGCGACGTCACCGAAGCGCTGGATCGCCTACCGCGCGGTTCCAGCAGCATTTCCGACCTGTCGAGCGACGTGGAGGAAGCCGTCGAGCGCGCCTGGGTATGCGCAACCTTGATGTTCGGCGAGGCGCAGGTGCGCACCGGCTACCTCGTGCTCGGCGCCTTGCGCACGCGACATCTGCGCAACGCTTTGCTCAACATCTCCAAGGAATTTGAGAAGGTCAAACCGGAAGCGCTCGCCGAGAAATTCGCGGAAGTGGTCGGCGGTTCGCCGGAAGACGGCCAAAGCGCCAGCGACGGTTTCCGTATGGGCGGCGCGGTGCCGGGCGAAGCCAGCGGCGCCATGCCGCCGGCGCAAATGGGCAAGCAGGAAGCGCTGCGTCAATTCACGGTCGACCTCACCGAGCAGGCACGCAGCGGCAAGATCGATCCCATCGTCGGGCGCGATGAAGAAATTCGCCAGGTGGTGGACATCCTGATGCGCCGCCGCCAGAACAACCCGATGCTGGTAGGCGAAGCCGGCGTCGGCAAAACCGCCGTGGTGGAAGGTTTCGCGCTGCGCATTGCCGCCGGCGACGTGCCGCCGCAATTGAAAGAGGTGGAACTGCGCACGCTCGACGTCGGCCTGCTGCAGGCCGGCGCCAGCATGAAAGGCGAATTCGAAAATCGTCTGCGCCAGGTGATCGAGGAAGTGCAGTCCTCGCCCAAGCCGATCATTCTCTTTATCGACGAAGCCCATACGCTGGTCGGCGCTGGTGGCGCGGCCGGTACGGGCGATGCCGCCAATCTGCTGAAGCCTGCGCTGGCGCGCGGCAATTTGCGCACGGTCGGCGCGACCACCTGGGCCGAGTACAAAAAACATATCGAGAAGGATCCTGCGCTCACTCGTCGCTTCCAGACCGTGCAGGTCGACGAGCCCAGCGAGGAAAAGGGCATCCTGATGATGCGCGGCGTGGCCAGCGTGATGGAAAAGCATCATCGCGTGCAGATTCTGGATGAAGCGCTGGAAGCCGCGGTCAAGCTGTCGCATCGCTACATTCCCGCGCGCCAATTGCCGGATAAAGCCGTAAGCCTGCTCGATACCGCGTGCGCACGCGTCGCCATCAGCCAGCACGCCGTGCCGCCGGAGGTGGATGACACGCGCAAGCGCATCCAGGCGCTGGAAACCGAACTCGCCATTATCGCCCGCGAAAAGACCGTCGGCGTGAACGTGGCCGAGCGCGAGGCCGTTGCGACCGAAAAACTTACCGAGCAAAGGACACGGCTGGAAAAACTCGAAGCCAACTGGCAGGCCGAAAAAACGCTGGTCGAAGAAATCCTCACCATCCGCGCCAGGCTTCGCGGCGATCACTCGCCCGTGGAAGGCACCGGCAGCAAGCTGGAGAAGGCCGCCGCGGCGGAAGCGGAGGTCATCGAAGCGCCGGTCGAGCTTTCTGATGAGCAACGCACGGGCATGCTGCAAGAGCTGCACGCCCTGCAGGCGCAACTCGCCGAACTGCAAGGCGAACATCCCCTGATCCTCCCCACCGTCGACTACACCGCCGTCGGTTCGGTGGTGGCGGATTGGACCGGCATCCCAGTTGGCCGCATGGTCAAGAGCGAACTGGAAACGGTGATGAACCTGGCCAAGCTCATGAGCCAGCGCGTGATCGGCCAGGACCACGCGATGGAAATGATCGCCAAACGCATCCAGACCTCGCGCGCCGGCCTCGACAACCCCAACAAACCCATCGGCGTCTTCATGCTCGCCGGCACCTCCGGCGTCGGCAAAACCGAAACCGCACTCGCGCTTGCCGAAGCACTCTACGGCGGCGAACAAAACCTCATCACCATCAACATGAGCGAATTCCAGGAAGCGCATACCGTTTCCACGCTCAAAGGCGCACCTCCCGGCTACGTCGGCTACGGCGAAGGCGGTGTACTCACCGAGGCCGTGCGCCGCAAACCCTACAGTGTGGTGCTGCTCGACGAAGTCGAAAAAGCGCACCCCGACGTGCACGAAATCTTCTTCCAGGTGTTCGACAAAGGCGTGATGGAAGACGGCGAGGGCCGCCAGATCGATTTCAAGAACACCCTGATCCTGCTCACCACCAACGCCGGCACCGACCTGATCGCCAGCCTGTGCAAAGACCCGGACCTGATGCCCGATCCCGACGGGATGGCCAAGGCCTTGCGCGATCCGTTGTTGAAAATCTTTCCGCCGGCATTGCTGGGACGTCTCGTGACGATTCCGTATTACCCGCTGAGTGAGCAGATGCTGGGCGAGATCGTGAAGCTGCAGTTGGGTCGGATCAAGAAGCGCATCGAGGCGCGCTACAGGATTCCGTTCGAGTACAACGATGAGGTGGTGAAGCTGGTGGTGAGTCGTTGTACGGAGAGTGAGTCGGGTGGGCGGATGATTGATGCGATTCTAACCAATACGATGTTGCCGGATGTGAGTCGTGAATTTCTGATGCGGATGATTGAAGGTAAGGCGGTGGCCGGGGTGAGTGTGGGGGTTGATGGTCATGACTTTGCCTACGGGTTTGCTTGAGATCCATGTTGAAAACGGTCGGCCTTTTATTGCGGAGCGGAACACTGTCGAGCGAATGGGTAACTGTTCTCGGTGGCGCACGTGGTAGCGCGTTTTGACTGTTTGGTAAATCGAATTCACGGGAATTTCGGAGTCCGCTATGCCAAAAAATAGCAAACAGACAACACGGTCGAAGCAATTGATGAGGAAGGCGAAAGGGCATGGAGCGCGGTTTCGCCCAACTCTGGTTAATCTACAGACGCTTCAGCGAAAGAAGGTCAGCTGGTTGTCCAAGTCAATTCTTACTGATATGGGGGTAAAGCCAAAGCCAAAGTCAGGTTCTATATGCCCCAACTGCTTAAAGCCAGGCACGTCCTTCGAGCTTGATCATATGGGGCCATGGCGGCCATACGTGGCTGCGCTCGCTGGTCCACATATTTCCAAAAGCGGCATGATTAAATTGAGTCATGTCCGCATGCTTTATAATGATCCGGATAACCTCTGGTGGATCTGCAAGAAATGCAATAGAAGGAAAAGCGACTTTATATCAGAAGACGGAAGTTTTCCGACTTCGGGCGTACAAGGAAGAAGCGTAAAGGTCGCTATCTTTAATTCTTAGCAGACGCAAGGTCGTCTCCATTTCACCATCTGCTTTTACTGTGTCCAACGGTAACTTTTTAGGGAGATTCACCATGGTCGCGCTGCGCGGAACGCAAAATAATTATCAGCTATCGCCTCACGACGTTGACCTTCAGGATGACCCGCCGTTGACGGGTTTTGCTGCTCGGACAAATTCAAAAGAAGCGACCGCAAAGGCTCGCGCCATTACTGAATTGAACGCGAGGACGGGGCTTAATGTTGCCCTTAGTGATTTCACGGTTACGAGAACAGCAGCCGGTGATATAAGCAGGGAAACTGCGGTGGAGTGGAGATATACCACCACCGTTGGACACGGTAATCGTGCGCGCGATTGGACGCTTATGGTGGATATGGACATTGTTACTCCGGGCCAGGGCGGGAATGGTCCTGATAGAACGCATGTCGGGTATTCATATTGGTGCACGGGGTACAACCCTGTTGCTCGGGTCAACGGGCACATCTTTGTTGAGTATTTGCCTGCGTCACGAGCTTAGCTACGCGTAGGGTGCGTGAGGACGAAGAGCTGGGTAAGAAAAATTGAAAAGCATGCTGCCTTTGTCGGACCGTGATAGACGATTTACACTGAGGAGATGACGCCAATGTGTGGTCTTTGCGAAGCAGAAGCGACAGCTGCAGCGAACAGAACTGCAGCGCCTCGCCCAGCCAACAACCGGGGTCAGGGTGCACCTTCGCTTGTTGTGGCGTCGCGCGGTTTGAGTCGGCAGAAAGTTCACTCTGGCCCTTGTTCTTTCATACTTGTTCATGGGTGCGAACCACAATCGGTATCGCCAGCTGCTACACAAGAGGAAGGCTCGATGGGCAAGTCATTCAGCAGAATCCTCGCGCCAACGGTTGCTCTGGCGACCATCGGCAATGTGAGATACGAACAGGTACGCAACGGGTTGCTGGCCGGCTTCGATCAAATGGGGCTATTTGGTCACTTACGATGCGGAATCCGGCAAGCGGCTATGGACGCTCAAGCTATATGACAACCGGCGCTTTTCTGACAAAGAAGGCGACGTGCAGGAGGTGTTATTCAAATCGATGACAGCTCAACCAGATGGAGGCCTGCTGATCGAGAATGAGCAAGGCAAGCGTTTTGTGGTTGATCCGGGCGCTAGGACATCTAGTGTTGCGGTTGGACAGCAGGTGCTCGACAACAAGGCTCACGCGTTTTCCAGAAATGGAATGAGTGAAGAGAAGATGGTCGACAAGTGAATCTGGTCCCGTTCTTTGCCCCCTTCTTCGTGTCATTCGCAGCGAAATACTTTTTCTTTGAAGCTAAAGGGAAGAAGTTAGAAGTAGTGTCCAAATAGAGTCAAATGCGCTTTTTAAACCACGGAGCACTTCGTCATGCCTCAGGCTTATACGGTTGTGTGGTGCAATGCGGCAGGAGCTCGCCATGTGCTTTTGGCGACAAAGAGGTTCCTAGGTCAACGTTTCGGTGGGGCTCCGTCACCAGCCACCTTGCTCAATGGAGCGGGGCAGGCGTGCTTTCCGGGAGGGGGCGTGGGCCCAGGAGAGACCCCTCGTCAGGCCGCGCGCCGTGAGTTTCAGGAGGAGACCGGTGTCGACATTTTGTCGCCGGCATCTATCGCCTTGTACAACGTGACGGACAATAATGTGACCAATTCTGGCGCGGGAGGGCTGCCGGCAAATCAATACTCCACGCTGTACGTGAAAGTTGCGGCTCTGGCTGATCTGCAAAATCTGTCCAACGCAATCAATGTGAATATCGCCGCAAACACTCCCGCTGACGACGAACTGCAAACGACACAAGTGGTTGTTGAGGCAGCGGTGGCGGCAATGCTAGGCCCTGTTGCGGGAGTTGCTACCTGGAGTAACCCTCGATTGCCAGGTTTGGCTGGTGCTTTCCGTGTTCGCCATGCAGGTGCGTGGCACAACATCCCTGCAGGCTTCGTGCCTCCCCACCTTCGTCCATGGGTTGCCGCAAAGCTCAATGCGCCGCATGGATGGTTTCAGAGCATGATGAACCGTTTGCCGATGGTGGCTGCTGCTGTCGCAGCCGCGCACGCACCGCTGCCGGCGGGGCCGGCCATGGGACTCCCACCTGTCATCGCACCCGCTATGGCCGGTGGTCCTCCTCCGGTAGCGGCACCAGGGGGAATCGGGCCCGCGCGTAGGACCGCATACACGCTTGCCGCTATCGCCGCGCTAGGAGTGGCCGTGGCGCTCAATTACGTCATCCCTTATTTGTATCCGTCCGACAAACCATCTTAGGTCAAGGGGCGCCGGTAAAAAAACGTCCGATCGAAAAAGAGCTAAAAAACCCAAAAAAGTCAGAGTGCTCTTTTTGGGATCGTTGAGATCATCAAATTCTGAATTTAAGGAAAGGATCGGTCAGGATGCCAGCAGACGTAACGGCAGCATGCAAGAGGCATTGGGAACGTTGGAAGCATGATTGCAGCGGATTCGCTCATGCTGTGGCTGACGAATTGGGTGTTTCCCTGGAGGGGGCGCCAACCAGATGGTCGATGTGATGAACGCGGACGGTAGCGGTTGGATAAAACTTGGGTATAGCGGCAGCCAGGCGCAGAAATATGCGAATGACGGCTATTTCGTTGTTGCTGGACTGAAGGCGTCGGGGCATGAGCATGTCGCGATCGTTGTCCCTAGCACGAAGAATAGCGCTTATCCGATCGGTTATTGGGGACGCGACGGTGACACCGGGCGGCAGGATACGGCGATCAACTGGTCCTGGAACCACACGGACTTGCCGCAGGTAGAGTATTTCGCCACGCGTATTCCAGGAGGCCAGTGATGCGTGTGACTCAAGTTGCGTTGGCGGCGGTGCTGCTGTCCATCTCGATGCTTACCCAAGCGTGTGATCTTGCGCCTGTGAAAATCGTGCAGAACATTGGGAAGGTGGGCGATGTAACGGTGAACTTCGGGGAGGCGGACGACGCCCAGCATGCTAGTGCCTGGCAGGGGCCGCTGCAGATAACAGCAGGCAGTGCTCCGGCATGCTCGGTGAGCGACAAGGTGTCGATCATCGAGCAGCCGGTGATGCTTGGAAGTGGCATGCTGTACGTTTCCACTTATTCGGGCAGAAACAAGCGGATCTATGCCTTGGACGTAAAGACCTGTAAGGCAGTTTGGCGCAGCGACGATTTTTCTGCGAAAGCCGTGTTCAAGAAAGGGAAGATCGTTATGGGCCGCAAGAGTGTTCTTTTGGACAAGCAGTGTCGCCCAATTGCCCTACGCGGCAGTAAAAATGCTCCCAGCGCGCAACCCGAGAAATAATCATGCAACCTGCCGCTCGCCTAACCGATATGCACACCTGTCCCATGACCACGGGGCCAGTCCCTCATGTCGGCGGCCCGATCGCTGCGCCCGGCGCTCCAACCGTATTGGTCGGCGGCCTGCCTGTCGCCTGCGTGGGTGATATGGCGGTGTGCGTAGGTCCGCCCGATGCGATTGCGGTAGGGTCACCAAAAGTATTGGCTGGCGGTCGACCTGTCGCGCGCTTGGGAGATAGCACCGCGCATGGCGGGGTGATCGTGGTTGGGTGCTTCAAGGTATTGATCGGTTGAGAAGCGCGACGGATGGGAAAAAGGTATGCATGTGAGGCCATGGTTAGTTTACCTGGTAATCGCCTTTATCGGTGTGACGCCTATGTTGATCGCCATGCTGGCAGGTGTCATCGCAAATTTGGCAAAGTGCGAACTGAACGAAGGTAGTGTGAGTCCCTGCACGGTCGCGGGGGTGGATATCGGAAAAATGCTCTATGCGATGGGGGTGAGTGGATGGTTCACGCTCATGACCATGCCGGCCGCATTGTTTGCTGCAATGTGCTATTCGATCTATTTGCTGGTCACTAGGTAAAGGCGAGTTGCGATGCAAAAACAGAGAGTGATGTCGCGTTCGCTCTGGAAAACTCTGCTTATCGTTTTGGTGTTCTCGTTGTCCGGTTTATCAGAGGGATATGCGATGGGTGCGTTCGATCGTCTGATTCTGTTTTCCGAAGTACATGGCACGGTGTTGAAGGACGGCAAGCCGGTGGAAGGCGCCGAGCTGATCGAAAAAGTGGTGTGGTCGGATAACGAGAACGAAATTCCGCCGCAGCGCGCGGTCACGGACGCCAAGGGCGCTTTTTCCTTTCCGGCGATCGAGCGCAAGGCGGGTTTGCTTCGTCTGATTCCGGCGCAGCCGACGATCCAGCAAACCATCACCATCAAATATAAGGGTGTGGAATACACCGCTTGGCTGCATGGCAAGACGTCCTACAACGCCAACACGGAACTCGACGGAAAGCCCATCCGTCTGGAGTGCGAGCTGACGCGTCAGCCGGATTACGAAGGCAAGCATTACGGTATTTGCAAAGCAGTGTAGACACCGGTTCTCAAACTCTTTCAGGGGATGGCGATGGCCACGGAACTTTCGCCCATACAGGCGGCCGAGATTGCCGATAGCACATATCAGGTGCGCCTCAGTTCAAACATGCGTTTTGCCGAGGCGGCGGCGCCGAGCGCGCGGGAAATGTTCGACATTGGTGGCGGTGCCCGTGTGATGGGCAGCACCGGCATGGGTGTGATCGAACAGCAGACGGGCTTCGGCTACGTCGCCTGGGGCAAAGGTCCGCGTCAGGGCGAATGCCTGGTCACGGTACGTGGCACGTATCCCAAGAGCGGCTACGACTGGTTGAGCAACGTGCGCATGGGCGGCATCACAGGCCCGAGCGGCTACATCGTTCATACCGGCTTCTGGCGTGCCGCACAATCGGTGTTGCCGCAGATCATGCAGGAGTTGCGCGGACACAATCCTGCGGCATTGCATGTGGTGGGCCATAGCCTAGGCGGAGCGATGGCGACCTTGATCGCCGATAGTCTGAGCGGCATCGGCTGCAAAGTACGCCTGTATACGTTCGGTGCGCCGCGTTGCGGTTTGGAGCCACATACCGAATACCTGACCCAGCGATTGGGCGAACAGAGCATTTACCGCTGCTATCACGATACAGACCCGGTGCCGATGGTGCCGGTCTTTCCGTATTTCCACGTGCCCTATGGCAGCAATGCCTATCGCCTGAAGGGGCCGGGCAAGCTGATAAGCATCGAGGCGCACTCCATGCCCGATGCGTACGAAAAATCGGTGGCGGGTTGCACCTGGTCTTCGCTGCCGGTGATCCTGCCCAAGCACAGCAGTTTCGAAAAGGCGAGCGAATGGCTCGCGGATGCGGCGAAGGACAGCGGCCCCTTCATCATGCGGTCGGCCGCTGCATTGCAGTTGATCTTGTCCGCGCTGGATTGGATCGTGAAGCAAGTGGGCAATCAGATGGGAGCCGGAGTCGGCGCGGCGCTGTTTGCAGGTACCACCGTGCTGGATACGCTTGCGCGGCTGCTTTACAGCGGTGCGCTGCAGTCGATTCGCCTGGCAGAGGCCGTACGCAATTTGATGTCGGCGGCCATGCGGTTCATGGGGCGCGCCATCGCCAAAACGGTGGAGATCACCGTCGCATTTATCGAGTATGTCCTGGGTTTGCTGTTCCGCTTCCTGTCGTCGATGGCAAGGCGCGCATTGGACATGTTTTCCTGAGGATGGGTGAGGTGTGAACAAGCGTCCCGCGCATGTACCTGCCGGCCGATCCGCCACCGTGGCGGCAGCGGACTTTCGCGTCCTATTGAAGCGGGCCATGCAATCGCACCAAGCCGGCGATCTCGATACGGCCGAACGCCTCTACCGCGAAGTACTGGAGCTGCGCGCCGCGCAACCCGACGCCATGCATTACCTGGGCGTGCTTTGCCATCAGCGCGGGCGCAGCGAAGAAGGCGTGCGCCTGGTGGAGTCGGCGTTGAAGATCACGCCGAAACATCCGGACGCTCACAACAATCTTGGCAATATCCACAAGGAATGTGGACGTCTCGTCGACGCGGAGCGCTGCTATCGAAAGGCCTTGCATTACGGTCCGCAGCATTACAACGCGCAGAACAACCTTGCCGTGGTGCTCGAAGCGCAGGAGCGCCTGGAAGAGGCGTTCGAGGCGTACGCGAAGCTGCAGCAGCAGGCGCCCAGATTTGCGCAAGGGCATTATTTGATGGGGATGTTCCTGCGCAATCACGCGCAAAGCCTCGAGCACGTCGAACAGTCGGTGGAATGTTTCCGAACTGCCTATGCGTTGGATCCGCGCAACGTGCGCGCGTTGGAGTCGCTAGGTGTCTCGCTGTATGCCTTGCAGCGGCATGAAGAGGCGGCGCAGGTGTATCGCGATTGGCTGGCGCGCGAGCCTGAGCATCCCGTGCCGCGCCACATGCTTGCCGCCTGTGGCGGTGCGCAGGCGCCGTCGCGTGCGGATGACGATTACGTGCGCAAGGTATTCGACGTGTTCGCCGAAAGTTTCGACGAGCAGTTGCTCAAGAATCTCAACTATCGTGCACCCGAGGTGCTGGTGGAGCATTTGGGCAAGGTACTGCCCCTGGCGGACGTGGCGCTGGACATATTGGATGCCGGCTGCGGCACGGGTCTTTGCGCGCCACTGTTGCGCCCTTATGCGAAGCGCCTGGTGGGCGTGGACCTTTCTGGCGGCATGGTCGAAAAGGCGCGCCTCCGCGGCGGCTACGATCAGCTTGAAGTCGCGGAGCTCACCGGTTACCTGCAAGCGCATCCGGATGCTTACGACGTCGTGCTTTCCGCCGACACGCTGGTGTATTTCGGTGAACTGCAGGACGTGCTCGATGCTGGCTATCTGGCGCTGCGTCCTGATGGCTGGTTGGCTTTCTCGTTGGAGGCGGCAACGGGCGAGGACGACCGCATCGACCTCTCGCCGAGCGGGCGCTATCAGCACACACGGAGATATGTGGAGCGCGTGCTGGCATCGGCCGGTTTTGCGGACGTCCAGATCGGCGCCGATACGTTGCGCAAGGAAGGCGGCCAGCCTGTGAAAGGTTGGGTGGCGCTGGCGCGGCGGCCATCGAGGAATACGCGATGAACAAGTGCACGCGCCAACGGCGTGTTCGCGAGGGCGACGGAGTATGCGTCTGTTCCATAAAGAGGGCATTCACTGTGCAGAAAGGGGGTAGGGATGTCCGACGGAATGCTGCATAGTTTCTGGAGTTCGCTGGAGCGAGCCGAACAGCGTGTTGAGGCGCAGGCCCGGGATGCGCAGCGCAGCCTGTATCGAACGCTCTACGGCTACGAAAACCGCGTCATGCGGCTGCGCTGGGCGCTGGAGGCATCCGGGCCGCTTGCGCGCAAGGAGATAGAAGGGAAGCTGAAAAAGGTCAGCCTGGACGCCGTCTGGCCTATCCTGCTTTCGGTCGTAAAGGACATCGCGCTTTATTACGGCGGAAGCGTCGTACTGGGCACTGCGGTGGGTGCCGGCGTGGGCGCGCTGTTCTTCGGGGTGGGTGCAATACCTGGTGCAGCGCTGGGCTTCGAAGCCGGCATGGTGCTGGGCGAGTGGGTGATGATGTACCTCGGCCTGAAGATGCTTGCCGAGGGAATGATCGACACCATCCCGCCGGCCATGAATTGCTACGTGGAAGGTTTTCGCGCCGCATGGGGACCGACGGATAGCGACCGCCCCGACGCGCGCTACCTTGCAGGCTACGCCCCCAGCAAGGAAACGGCCGCGCAACGCTTCGCGCAGGGCCATGTGCTGATGATCATGGCGATCCTGATCGCGATCGTCGCTTACCTCATGCGAGGCAAGAGCGAGAAGGCGCTGTTGAAAGCGGTGGGTGACAGCAAGCGCCTGGGTTCGAAAATGGCCGATTGGCTGGAGGACAATAAGGCGAATTTGCTGAAGGAGGAGAGTCTGCAGCCCAAGGTAAGGGTGCGACCGGAGGAGCCGAAGGAACAGGCGCCGTCCTCGCCAAACGAACGCTCGGGGCAACCGAAAGCGGTAAGGCCACTGAATCCAAGTACGCGATTTTATGCGTCGTCAGATGGTCAGGTCCTTGACGCCAACACCTATGCCAGAAATTCCGGCTTTCGGAAAGGTGTCCGTGATGAAGTATGGAAGGATGCGGTAGATGACTCTACGGGATTGGTGAAAGATCCATTGAGCGGAGCAACCATGAACAAGGATGAACCTTGGGACATGGGGCACCGTCCTGGCATGGAATACTGGAAAGAGCGAGACAACGCGATAAACGATTGGTTGGATAACCGAGAATATACGTCAAGAAAGGAATTTCTTGACATAATGAATGACCCGTCCCGCTATCGGCCTGAGCTTCCTTCGTCTAATCGAAGCCATCTTGGTGAGGATGCGAGCAATGATTTTTGGGAATGATCGGAGTTGATAAGATGTCTGTCACTGTCCAGCAAAAGGAAATTGCCACTCACACGGCTTCGGCTATGCGAGTGGAAAAGCCTCCTATTTCCCGATATTGGGATGAGAGCGAGAAAAACAGCGTATACATTCTTGCGGCAGCTGATCGGCCTCAAAAAGGCGTCACGTCTTACGCCACCATAGGGCTTTCCGATCATCCGTTGATGTTTAAGGGGCGCGAGTTCGGTACGCGTGTTGAGCTTGTTGGAGCTTGTGGTTCGGCATTTGCTGGATTTGCGAATATTTTGTCGACTGCCGCGTTTTGCGTCATCAATTCGGGCTGGTTCTGCGCCCCCGGAGTGATCTTTCCTGACATTGCTTCCATGCATAAGGCTTCAGATACCTTGAGCGATATTTATTTTGCTCATCCATTTCTCTGGGATGAAAGGCTAAAGTCTGCTGTGATTGGGAGTAGACAGGTTGCCTGGCTGCTTGCGGTGCCTATATCGAAAGAGGAAACGGCTTTTGCCCAGCGTCACGGACCGGACCGGTTGGAGGCGCTGTTCGAGGAAAAAAACATCGATATTTACGATATGAACCGTGCTTCGGTAGTGTGATGGGTAGTACTTCGGATTGGTGCACCGTTACCTGGCAATTCCAGGCTGCATGTGGGCTTGCGCCGCGCTAATCCAATCTACCTTGCCATGCCGGACTATTGAAACCTTAGGACCAAAACCGCCAAAGCATGCGAAACCCTTCTGTCACGAAGGCGACACGCCCACCCCGATTCCAGCGGGCAGACTTGTGCTCCCTTTAGTGAAAAAACCACTGGATTAAGCCCCGCCGCTGGGCGAAACTTTGCGGTACAGAGGGGATAGGGGAGTCATGGCGGGTTTTGCCCGCCACGCCACCTGAGCCGGTGTGTGAAAGCCCCTCGGACATGAGTGCACCATGGACACGTTTGGGAGCCGAGCAGGCTTCGAGGAGATTCGCATCATGACCGCCCAGATCGCCATTTCTTCCGCCAAGGTGAAGGGCCTGCTGTTCCGCAGCATGACCGCTCACGAGCGTCTGGGCGACCTGTTCTCCTTCCATGTGCATTTCGAAAGCCAGGACCCCAACATCGACCTGAACGGCCTGCTGGCCTCGCCGATGACGGTGACGATCGCCACCGAAGACGGTTACAAGCGGCACTTCAACGGCATGGTGTGCGAGGCGGCGCAGACCGGCGTGGAGACGGTCGACAGCCTGGTCTATGCGCAATACAGCGTGGTGCTGGTGCCCAAGCCGTGGTTGCTGGGACAGAAGGTGGATTGCCGCATTTATACGGAGATGTCGGTGCCGGACATCGTCAAGCAGGTATTGAGCGATGCCGGCTACACCGATGTGAAACTCAGCCTCAGCGGCAACTACGCCACGCGCGAATACTGCGTGCAGTACCGCGAGGATTGCCTCAACTTCGTCAATCGCCTGATGCAGCAGGAAGGCATCTATTACTTCTTCACCCACACCGCCGACACGCACACCATGGTGCTGGCCGACGGCGTCAGCGCGCATGAAAAGAAGAAGGATTTCGGTACCGTGCCGTACCTGCACAGTACCGATAGCGTGTTGCGCCGCGAGGCGACCGTCACCACCTGGGCGTCTTCGCGCAGCGCGGACGCGGTCAAGTACCAGCTGACCGATTACGACCCGCTCAATCCCAAGACCTCGCTGCTGTCTACCGGCACCAGCGACGGTCACGGCACCGCCGGCACCAGTCCGGGCATGGTGGCGTTCGATTTTCCCGGCGCGCACAAAGTTGCGGACGTGGGGCAGCATTTTGCGCAGGTGCGTGCCGAAGCGTTGACCGCCGCGCGTTCGCATTACAAGGGCAGCACCGGCGCGTGCGGCATCGAGATCGGCGGCCTGTTCACGCTGTCGGACTACCCGCGCAAGGAACATAACCGCGAATATCTGATCATCGGCACCACCATCCAGCTGGCCGGCGCGGGGCATGCATCGGGTGGCGCGGATCATGCACCGTCCTTCCGCTGCGACTTCGACGCGATCGAGAGCAGCCATACCTTCCGCAGCCTGCCCACCGCAGTGAAACCCACGATCGTGGCCCTCCAGACCGCAGTGGTCTGCGGCAGCAAGACCGACGAAGACATCGTCGTCGACAAGTACGGCCGCGTGCAGGTCACCTTTCACTGGAACAAACCGGACAAGCCCAACGCCAAAAGCTCCTGTCCGGTACGCGTGGCCACCTCGTGGGCCGGCAAGAACTGGGGCGCCATCAGCATCCCGCGTGTGGGGCAGGAAGTGGTGGTGAGTTTCCTGGAAGGCGATCCGGATCGCCCGCTGATCATCGGCAGCGTCTACAACGGCGACAACCAGGTGCCGTACAGCCTGCCGGACAACAAGACGCAAAGCGGCATCAAGAGCCGCAGCCTGCTCGGCGGCACGGCGGATTTCAACGAGCTGCGGTTCGAAGACAAGAAAGGCAGCGAAGATTTCTTCATGCATGCGCAAAAAGACATGCATGAGGAAGTCGAGAACGATCACGTGGTGACCATCGATCACGATGAGACGGTCACCATCAAGAACGATCGCAAGGCGACGATCAGCAACAACGACACGATCGACGTCGGCAAGGTTTTCAAGCTCACCGCCGGTACGCAGATCGAGCTGACCACCGGTTCTTCGAGCATCGTCATGAAGAGCTCGGGCGAGATCCAGATCACCGGCGTGAACATCACCATCACCGGCAATTCGTCGGTGAAGGTGGAGGGGCAGATGCAGGTAGGCATCAAGGCGGGCATGTCGATGGACGTCGGCGCCGGCGTCAGCATGAAGGTGCATTCGGACGGCACGCTGGATGTGAAAGGCACCATGGTCAGCGCCGGTGGCGATGCCATGACGAAAGTGGGTGGCGGCATCATCATGATTGGCTGAGAGCAGGGATTGAGGGAATAGGGAATAGGGAATAGGGAATAGGGAATAGCAGGGGCGAGGATGCGTGGCTTGCGGGTAACCGCTTTTGCTATTCCCTATTCCCTCAATCCCCATTCCCTCCAAAAAAAGGGGAACCTGAGCATGTCGGTGGTTACACAGGCTTCGACGCAAATGGGTTTGTCCGCGCCAGCCAGCGCCCGGCTGCAGCCGGAAATGACGCCGCAAGTGGCGGTGCAGACGCTGCTCGATGCTGGCGACACCCAGGACGCATTGAAGCTTCTCGCCCGCTTGCTGCCCAAGCGCTACGCCGTGGCGTGGCTGCTGCAGTGCGCGCGCGATCAACCGTTGGGTTTGGAAGACAAGGCCGGTGCGTCGCTGGCCGAAAAGTGGGTGCGCGAACCGAACGAAGACAATCGCCGCGCGGCCTTTGAATTCGCTAACGCAGGCGGCTATCGCTCGCTGGGCGCGTGGCTGGCCGCGGCTGCAGGTTGGTCGGGCGGCAGTTTGGCGCCGGCTGCGCAGGAAACACCCGTGCCACCGGCCGAACACCTGACCGCGCGCGCCACCGTGGCCGCCATCAACTTGATGTCGGCGCTGGTCGAGGAGCAATTCGAAGCGCGCCGCACCGCTTTTATCGGACGCGCGATGAGCCTGCTCACCGCCAATGCCGACGCTCATCGTTAAGCAGGACAGTACATGCCTCAGACATTGACCCTCGCAGTGCAAGGCCAGCAGGCGGCGCAGTTCGGCAGCCGCGCGCAGAAGAGCTTTCACGGCAAGGACGGCAGCATCGGGCGCTCGGAAGATTGCGACTGGGTGCTGAGCGCGGCCGGCGTTTCGCGCGTGCACGCGATGGTGCGCTTTCTCAACGGCATCTATTTCATCGAGGACCGCAGCACCAACGGCATGCTGCTCAACGGATCGCCCCTTATGCGCGGCGATCCGGCGGCACTGAAGAGCGGCGACCGCCTGCAGATCGATACCTTCGAAATCGCCGTGCGCATGGAGCAGGACAGCGAGACCATCGTGCAGCCCAGCGCGCCGATTCCGCAGTACGCGCCGGCGCCGGCGCCCGTATCCGCACCGGCGGCGCCGCCGCTTTCGTTCGGCAACGATCCGCTGGATTTCGGATTTCTCGATCCGCTGCCGCAAAATCCTGCGTCGTCATCGCGACGCTCGCCAGTCGACAGCTTGATTCCGTCGCCGCACATCCCCTCGCCGGGCAGCGACGATCTCGATCCGCTGAGCTTCCTCGATGCGCCGCTCAACGCGCCGGCGCCCGAGCCGATACCTGCGCCGAGCTGGAACCATACGGCGGGCGTCAACGACCACTTCCGCCCGCCCACCACCGACGTGCGCCGGCAGGCGAACGTGCTGCCGGAAAACTGGGATCTGACCACCGGCGATTTCGCGCCGCCCGCGCCGGCACCGGCGCCGCCTCCGGTCATGGAGCCGATCGTTGCGCCCGCGCCAGCGCCTCCGCCGGTCATGGCGCCGGCACCCGTTGCAGCGCCTGTCGCCAGCGCAGCCTTGGCGCCGGATGTGGAACAGATGTTCCGCATCGTGGTCGATGGCGTGATGGACGTATTGCGCGCACGTGCCGAGATCAAGAACACCTTCCGCCTGCCGGTCACGATCATCCAGCGCTCGGAAAACAATCCGCTGAAGTTTTCGCTCGGCACGGACGAGGCGGTGCAGAAAATCCTCGGTCCGGCCAATCCCGGCTTTCTTTCCGGCACCGCTGCATTCCAGGATGCGTTCGAAGATATCCGCTGCCACCAGATGGCCATGCTGGCCGGTGTGCGTGCGGGTTTCGAAGCGCTGCTGATGCATTTCAATCCGGATCGCTACGAGCACGAGGTGGATGGCGGCAAGCGTGCGGCGTTCGGTGCGAAGGGGCGGTATTGGGACAAATATCGCGACAACTTCGAAGGCTTGATGAAGAACCCGGACGACAGTTTTAGGCGGTTGTTCGGGGATGAGTTTGCGCGGGCGTATGAAGAGCAGTTGGGGCGGTTGAAGGGGAGCCGGCGTAAATGAATATCGATGTCGCGATGCATAACTCGCCTGGAAATGTCGTGTGCTTCGCACTGCATAGTGAAACTGGATTCCGGCTTTCGCCGGAATGACGACACCGCAAGGTTGTAACCCTCTCCTATAAGAGAGAGGGAATAAAACAAACGGACCCGATACATGACGCAAAACAACAAAGTGGTGTGGAGCGAAGGCCTGTTCCTGCGGCCCCAGCATTTGCAGCAGCAGGAGCGCTACCTCGAGCGCTTCGTGGAACTGCGCGCCGGCGGCTTGCGGCCGTACGCATGGGGTTTTCACGAGCTGGAACTGGAAGCGGACCTGCTGGCGATCGGCAAGCTCGGCATCAAGCGTGCGCGCGGTATCTTTCCGGACGGCACGCCGTTCTCCATGCCCAACGACGATCCGTTGCCGCCCGCACTGGACGTGGATCCGAACTGGCGCGACCAGACCGTCTATCTCACCTTGCCATTGCGTTCGCCTACGCAACCGGACAGCGGGCGTCCGGAAGCGCCGTCGGAAAAGCTGTTCCGTTTCCGCGTGCGCGAGGCGGAAGTGCGCGATGCGTCCGGCAGCGTCGACGGGCTTACCGTGCTGGAAGTGGGCGGCATGAGCAGCCGCCTGCTGCCGCAGTCGCAGCCGATGGAAGGGCTTGCGCATATTCCGCTGGCGCGCATCGTGGAATGCCGCGCGGATCGGCGCGTAGTGCTGGATGAAACCTTCATGCCCACCGCGCAGAGTTGCCAGGCGGTGCCGCGGCTGGTGACGTTCCTTACCGAATTGCTCGGACTGCTGCATCAGCGCGGCGAAGCGCTGGCCAGCCGCGTGGCGGTGACCGATCGCGGCGGCGCGGCGGAAATTGCGGATTTCCTGCTGCTGCAAGTGGTGAACCGCTATCAGCCGTTGATTGCGCATCTGGCCGCCACGCCGATCGCGCATCCGGAAGATCTGTATCGCATTGCCGTATCGATGGCTGGCGAACTGGCCACCTTTACCGCGCCGAGCAAGCGCGCGCAGGCGTTTCCGCCGTATCGGCACGAACTGCTGCGCGAAAGTTTCGAGCCGGTGATCGTCGCGCTGCGCAACAGCCTGAGCGCGGTGATGGAACAGACCGCCACGCCGATTCCGCTGCAACAGCGCAAGTTCGGCGTGTGGGTGGCGGTGGTGCCGGACCTCACCTTGCTCGACACCGCGGCCTTCGTGCTCGCCGCCAAGGCCGACATGAAATCGGAGGACCTGCGTCGCCAATTGCCGGCGCAGTCGAAGATCGGCCCGGTGGAAAAGATCCGCGACCTGGTCAACCTGCAATTGCCGGGCATCGCGGTGGCGCCCATGCCGGTGGCGCCGCGGCAGATTCCGTACAACGCCGGCTTTCTGTATTTCGAATTCGACAAGAACTCGCAGATGTGGCGAATGCTGAAGACGTCCGGCGGCATCGCGTTCCACTTCGGCGAGGAATTCGCAGGGCTTGATCTGCAGTTGTGGGCGATTCGAGGCGGGACATGACCCATCAGCGCTTGCGTCGGTATTTCGCAGATTGGGGCGCACACCCCAACGTCGGGATGTTGGCGTGCACGGGATGTTGGGGTTCGCACCCCAACCTACGAGTTCGGAGCATCGAGACATGAGCACCAACGGCCCCAACGACGATATGCGCGACGCCACCATCGTGCGTCCGCGCGGTGCTACGCCCGCGCCTGCCGCGCCACCACCCGCGGCACCCGCACCGGCGCCGGCACGCGCAGCGGTGTATGGCACCACGGCGGAAATCAACGCATTCCTGGAGGGTGGCGCCAACCCACTGGTGCAGGCGGCCAGTCCCTTGCTGCTGTTGGCGGTGCAATTGCGCCACAGTGTGGTGCAGCCCGATGCCATGCATCTGCGCGAGCAGACGGTGGCGCAGATCCACCGCTTCGAACAATTGGCGCAAGCGGCAAACATCGCGCAGCAGACGATCCTTGCCGCGCGTTACGTGCTGTGCACCATGCTCGATGAAGCGGTGCTCAACGCTCCCTGGGGCGAGCACAGCGGCTGGGCGCAGAAAACCCTGCTGGTCACGTTCCACAGCGAATCCTATGGCGGCGCCAAGTTCTTCCAGATTCTCGAACGCCTGTGCGCGGATTTCGCCAAGCACATCGATCTGATCGAGCTGATGTATATCTGCCTGGCGCTCGGTTTCGCCGGCCGTTACCAGATCGAATCGGGTGGACGCGCCAAGCTGGCCGATATCCAGGAAGACCTGTACCGCCGCATCCAGGCGCAGCGCGCCAAGCCGGCGGATGAACTGGCGCCGCACTGGCGCGGCATCGAAGACCGGCGCAATCCGCTGATCCGCTACGTGCCGCTGTGGGTGATCGCGGCGGCGGCGGCGGTGATCCTGCTCGGCGCGTTCCTGTTTTTCTACACGCGGCTCAACAATGCGTCCTCGCCGATCAGCGCGCAGCTCGCGCGCATCGGCCTGGAAAACGGCACGCCGCCGGATAACGCGCATCAGCCGCAACCTGCGCGCAAGAGCTTGAAGCAACTGTTGTCGCCGGAAGAGCAGGCCGGTCAGCTCAGCGTGGATGAAAAACCGGATGGGCAAGCCTTGGTGCGCCTTGCCGCCACCGGCATGTTCCCGTCCGGCGGTGTCGACGTGGGCGCCAACCAGATTCCCTTGCTGCACAAGATCACCGCGGCGCTCAACCAGGTGCAGGGGCGCGTGATCGTCGTCGGCCACACGGACGATCAGCCGGTGCGCTCGCTGAAATACAAGGACAACTTCGAGCTGTCAGCCGCGCGTGCACGCAGCGTGGCGCAGATTCTGGGGCAGGGCCTTGACAACCCCGGCCGCATCGAATCCAGCGGCGCGGGCTCATCGCAGCCGATTGCGTTGCCGCCTGATACACCCGACAACCGCACGCGTAACCGGCGCGTGGAAATCATGTTTATTCCGGAGAATTGAACTCGTGATAGAGAGCCTGCTTTCACACTCCGAGACCTCCGGGCCGGGCCTGCTTGCCCGCAATCCTGCGTCCTCGCTCAGTTACGTATCGACATACGCGCCCTCGCTCTTCCTTGTCTTGCGCGCAAACAAATCCCGGCACGGAGGCCTCGGAGTATGAAAGCAGGCTCTATCCTGACGCTGTTCAAATCCGGTTGGTTTATCGCGCTGGTCGGCATCCTGCTGCTCTCGGTGCTGATCTGGTGGGGCGGTCCCTATCTAGGCATCGGCGATTCGCAACCGCTGGCCAGCCCGGTGGCGCGGCTGGTGCTGATCATCGTGATCCTTGCGATCTGGGTGATCTGGCTGCAGGTTGCGCAACTGCGCGCGCGCAACAAGACCGCGCAGATGTCCGGCGACCTGGCTTCGCAGGATGCCAAGCCGGCCGGTGGCGAGCGCGACGAGCGCAGCGCGGCCGAGCGCACGCAATTGCAGAGCCGCTTCCAGGAGGCGGTCGATACGCTGCGCAAGAGCAAGCGTGGCGGCGGCAATCTCTACACCTTGCCGTGGTATGTGGTGATCGGTCCGCCGGGTTCGGGCAAGACCACGCTGCTGCAGAATTCCGGCCTCAATTTCCCGCTGTCCGATCGCTTCGGCAAGCAGGCGCTGCGCGGCGTGGGCGGTACGCGCAATTGCGATTGGTGGTTTACCGACGAGGCGGTGTTCCTGGATACTGCCGGCCGCTACACCACACAGGATTCGGACCAGGCCGCGGACTCCTCGGCGTGGAGCGAATTCCTCAAGCTGTTGCGCAAATACCGCAAGCGCCGGCCGATCAACGGCGTGCTGATCGCGATGAGCATGTCCGATCTGCTCACGCTGGATCAGCACGGCATGCAGGAGCACGTGCAGGCAGTCCGCCGTCGCCTGGATGAACTGGCCACCGAATTGCGCATCGGCGTGCCGGTCTACATGGTGCTGACCAAGTGCGACCTGATCGCCGGTTTCAGCGAATTCTTCGACGACCTCAGTCCCGAATTGCGCAGCCAGGTGTGGGGCATGTCGTTCCCGGTCGAGCAGACCATGAACGGCACGGCTGCGAAACAGTTCGCCAGCGAATTCGAACTGCTGTTGAACCGCTTGCACACGCGCATTCTTGGCCGGTTGCATGCAGAGCGCGATCCGAACCGGCGCGCGGCGATTCTTTCCTTCCCGCAACAGTTGGGCGCCTTGCGCGAAACGCTGCGCCAGTTCATCGAAGGCGTGTTCACCGGCTATGCCTATGGCACGCCGCCGTTGCTGCGCGGCGTGTACCTCACTTCGGGCACGCAGGAAGGCACGCCGATCGATCGCATGATGGCGGCGGTGGCGCGCACCTTTGGGCTGGATGCGGCACAAGTGCATGCGCCTGGCGCGCAGCAGCGCACGTTCTTCGTAGAACGCTTGTTGAAGGACGTGCTGTTTCGCGAATCCGGTTTCGCCGGCACCAATCCCAAGCTGGAACGACAGAAGATCCTGCTGCAGGCCGCCTCGTATCTGGGCGTGCTGGTGGTGACGGTCTTGCTGCTGGCCGGTTTTGCCGAAAGCTACAGCCGCAACAGCACCTACCTGGGGCAGGTGAGCGATGCGTTGAAGGGTTATCCGGCCACCAGTGATGTATCAGGCGCCACCTCGCAGAAGGATTATTTCGCGCGCGTGCTGTCGCGCCTGGAAGGCTTGTCCGGCGTGCAGGACGTGGCGCAGCAATACAAGGGCGACGTACCTATGTCGATGCGCTTCGGCCTGTATCAAGGCCACGCGGTCGGTGATGAAGTGCACGACGCCTACCTGCGCGAACTCAATGGCCTGCTGCTGCCTGGCGTGGCTTCGCAGTTCCGCACCGGCTTGACCAGCAGCGCCAGCGACCCGCAAGCGTTGTACTACTACCTCAAGGGTTACCTGATGCTGGGCGAACCGCAGCATCAGAATGCCGATCAGCTCATCGCGCTCACCGATATCGAATGGCGCAAGATTTTCCCGGACGATCCGGTGCTGCAGAAGGCGCTCGACAAGCACTTCCACGCACTGGTCGGCGAGCCGGGACAATTGCGCGCCATCCATCTCGACGACGCGATGGTGGAACAGGCGCGCAGCACATTGCGTACCGCGGATCTTTCCACGCTGATCTACGGCAGCATGAAGCTCAACGCGGACAGCGCCGACAATCCGCCGCTGCAGCTGGACAAGGAGCTGGGCCTGCTCGGCAACGTGTTCCGCCGCCGCAGCGGCGCGCCCCTGTCCGAGCCGATTCCTGCGCTCTACACGCAGCCGGCGTTCGCGGCGCAGGTGAACAAAGGCATCGAGCAGGCGGTAAAGCAGTTCACCCAGGACGACTGGGTGTTCGGCAGCGGCAAGATCGATGCGATCGGCCAGGCCAGGCTCGCGCAGCAGGTATTGGCGCTGTACCAGACCGATTACATCAAGGTGTGGGACGACCTGCTCAACGATCTGCAACTGCAGCCGATCGCGAACATCCAGGACGCCAGTGCGATCGCGGCCAAGCTGTCCGGTCCCAGTTCGCCGCTGAAATCGCTGCTGGTGCTGGTGCGCGACAACACGCACGACCTGATGCGCGCGCCGCCGGCCACCGATGCCGACAAGGCGGAAGGTGCGCTGAAGAAAGTCGCCGAAAAACGCGCCGAACAGACCGCGGTGATGCGTGCGCTGGCCAATGCCGGCGTGAAGGCCGGTGAGGGTGGCGAGAAGGGCGCTGCGGCCAAGCCGGGCGATGCGATCAGCGCGCACTTCGATACGCTGGACAAACTGACCGAAGGCGCGCCGGGCAGTACGCCGATCGATCACACGCTGAGCGTGCTCGACCAGCTCAGCAAGACCTTGCTGACCATGAGCGATTTCAGCAACGCCGCCGGCCAGCCGAACCCGCAATTGCTGATGGCGCAGCAGGAAGCCGCGCAATTGCCGCCACCCGTCACGGGCTGGGTCGCCGCATTGACCGGCAAGAGCGAAGCGCTGGTCGCTACCGGCACCACCGGCGCCCTGGGCGATGCCTTCCAGCAGGCGGTGGCCAAGGATTGCGCCAGCTTCACGCGCGGGCGTTTTCCGTTTACGCCCAACAGCGCATCCGATATTCCGGTGCAGAATTTCGGCGAGCTGTTCGGCTACGGCGGCCGCTTCGACAGCTTCTACAAGCAGACGCTGGATAAATTGGTCGATGCCAGCGGCGCCACCTGGAAATGGAAGAGCGGCCCGGGCGCAGTGAGCGGTTCGCCCGGCATGCTGGCGCAGATGCAATTGGCCGATGCCATCAAGCAGATGTATTTCCGCAACAACGGCGCCACGCCGGAAGTGGATTTCACCCTGGTGGCGCCGTCGCTGGATGCAGGCATCGGCAAGTTCGCCATGACCGTCGACGGGCAGAAGTTCGAATACCAGCCCGGCGGCGTGAGCAGCGCCGGCATGAAATGGCCCGGTCCGCAACCCGGTCATGTGACGATTTCCGCGTGGGATACCAGCGGCAATCTGCTCAGCACCTTCGATTACCAGGGCGACTGGGCGTTCTTCCATGCATTGCAGGCCGCCAACCTGCAGCGGCAATCGGATCTTCGCTATCTGGCCAGCTTCAACTTCGGCGGCCACGTCGCCAAGCTCACGGTGCAGGCCGATAACCTGAAAAACCCCTTCCTCAATAACGCCGTGCAGCGTTTCCGGTGCGGAGGCTAGTCGAGCATGGCGACAGGGGCGGCGGGTTTCTTCGGCAAACTTCCGGGCGCGGGCGATTTCGTGCAGCGGCGCTTGCCGTCGCCGTTCGTCGACGCCTGGGACCAGCATTTCGAGCGTGCGGTGAACGAAAGCAAGCTGGCGTTGGGCGATGCCTGGCCGCATGCCTATCGCAGCAGCCCGGTATGGCGTTTCGTGTTGTCGCCGGGCGTATGCACCAGCGCGGCATGGGTGGGTGTGCTGGGCCCGGCCAACGATCGCGTCGGCCGCAGCTTTCCGATGGTGATCGCCACGCCGATGGATGATGCCCAGGGGATGTTGCGCGATGGTGACGCCTGGTTCGGCGCGATCGAGCACGCGCATGCATGCGCGCAGGCTCAAGCGCTGGGTGTTGAAGCGTTCGATGCGCAACTGCTCGCGCTGGCCGACATGCCGATGATGGCGCCTGATCACACCCACGTGCATGGCGTGGAGCACGTCGCCTGGTACAACGCCATGCAGTGGCGGCTGCCGCTGCCGCGCGTGCGCACCGACGGCGAGTTTCTTGCCGATCTGTGGAACCGCATCAGCGCCAGTGGCAGCGGCTGGTGCCTGTGGTGGACGCAAGGCGGTGGCCACGTGCCGCCCAGCGTGCTGGTGACGCGCGGCCTGCCGCAGCCTTCGGCGTATGCGGGTTTTCTCGACGCGCGCCATGCCGATGAAGGCTGGCAGTCACTGGGCGTGTTTGAAGCGCCGGCGCACCCTCATCACCACGCCGCGCATGTCTCGGTGGCGCCGCACGTCGCCGCGCCAGCGCCGCGCAACGTGCTGCCGGATGACTTGAGCGAACTGTTTGCCGATCTCACGCCGTCGGTATCGATGGCGGTGGCGTCCGGCGCGACGAGCGAGAACGAAGCGAAGGTAAACGGCAGCAGCGCCGCCACGGTGTATCGCGGCGATGTTGCATTGGCGCTGGTCGCCGCGGATGAAGGCAGCCACGATCCGCGCCGCCAGGCTGCCGCCGCCGCCAACAAGGTGGCGCACGAACTGGAGGCGGAGCATCTCAACGGCGGTCTGCAGATGCTGCGTCAACGCCTGCTTGCGTTGCATCCTTCGTTGCGCGAACGCAGCGAAGACCTAATCAATCCCATTCCTGAAGATGGTTCGGTGATCGCGGTGCGCATCACCCAGCGCTGGGCCAACCTGTTGCGCATCGGCACGGCGGCGGCATGGCATTGGCGCCATGGCAGCCTGCAGTCGCTGTTCGCCACCGGCCCTGCTGCGACGGAACAAGGCGACGCCTTGGGCGGCGAATTCGACGATTTGCTGTTTACGCGCGCCGCACCGGTGGCCTCCGGCCTGGGCGGCCCGACCGAGCCTTTGTGCGACGAAGTGGTGTGCGCGGTGGAAGCGGGCGATCGCCTGCTGCTGGTGGCGACGCAAAGCCTGGTACAGCTTCCGCCTGACGTTTACGCGCGCGCACTGGCCATGCCTTCCTGCGACGATGCGCGGGCGCGCATCGCCAACGCCGCCGGCCTGGGCAGCGAAGCGGCGCACTGGCCGCTGGCCGTGATCGAGGTGACTGCATGACGCTACGGTACGAATCGGTCGGCCACACCGACACCGGCAAGGTCCGCGCGCACAATGAGGATGCGGTGCTGGTGCGCGAAGACGTCGGCATGTGGGTGGTGGCCGATGGCCTGGGCGGCCACTCCGCCGGCGACTACGCCAGCAACATGATCGTGGAACGCCTGCGCGCGCTGCCGCGCCCGGGCAGCGTGTTCGATTTCGTCGAATCGATCGAAGACACGCTGGTGCAGGTCAACACCGACCTGCGCCGCACCGCGCAGGAACGCAACGTGGACGTGATCGGTTCCACCGTGGTGGTGCTGGTGCACGACAAGGATTTCATGCTGTGCGGCTGGGTCGGCGACAGCCGCGCGTATTGCTTCGAAGACGGCCGCCTGCAGCAGATCACGCGCGACCACGTGCATGGCCTGAAAAACGACGTAACGCAAATCGGCCAGGCGCAGCCGGGCGCCGGCGTGCTCACGCGCGCGATCGGCGCGGAAGAAACGCTGTATGTGGATTGGGTGGTGGCCGGCAGCCGCCCCGGCATGGCGTTTCTGCTTTGCACCGATGGCGTCAACAAGGAACTGTCGGATGCGGAACTGGACGCGGAATGCCGCGCGCATGCCGATCCGCAGATCTTGCTGGCGAGGTTGTTCGAGCTGTCTTTGAATCGCGCCGGTCGCGACAACATTTCTGCCGTGATCGTGCGGTTGAAGGATTAGGGTGTTGATGTCTATGACTTGTTCAACTGTGCCGAAACAGCGCCCTCTCCCCTCCGGGGAGAGGGCTGGGGTGAGGGAAAAAGGCTTGCCGGAAAATACACAAATGCAGGTGTGCCTTGGTTTTTTCCCATGGCGGGCAGCCATCTTCCGGCAAGACTGGCCCCTCACCCCAGCCCTCTCCCCGAAGGGGAGAGGGAGCCACATCGCGCATAGTAGGGTCGATCGCAACCTATGACCCTCCTCGCCGACCTCATCGATGATTTCAACGCGCACCGCCGCAAGCTGCCGGAGCTGTTCCAGGCGCTGGGCGAACGCGGCCCGCAGCCGGACGAGGATTACCGCGCCGACGTGGCGCTGCTCGAACGCACGCTGGCAGAGGGCACGTTGTCGCCCGATATCGCGCGGGCCCTGATCGCCAAGCTGCACGCAGTGCAGAAGCCCGCCACCGCGCCATCCAATGACGCCACCGTGGTCAAGCCGCCCACGCCGGCGCAGCCGGTGTTCGAATCGGAAGTGACGCAGGTAAAACCCGCCGCGATACCGGCCGCCACCGATGCCGAAGCCACCGTGGTGAAGCCAGCATCGGGGCCTTCGTCCACCGGCCCTGTGCACACCGAACAAAGCACCGGCAACTCCAGCTCCAGCCGCGACACCTGGCAGCGCATCGCGCAGGTGGAAAGCAGCGAGTACGCCACGGTCGGCATGCTGCTCAAAGGGCGCTTTCTGCTGGAGCGGGAAGTCGGCCGTGGCGGCATGGGCGTGGTGTTCCTGGCGCGCGACGAGCGCAAGGTGGAAGCGCGCGACCGCGATCCGTACGTCGCGGTAAAAGTGCTGAACGACGAATTCCGCCGCCATCCCGATTCGCTGATCGCGCTGCAGCGCGAAGCACGCCGTTCGCAGTTGCTGGCGCACGACAACATCGTGCGCGTGTTCGACTTCGACAAGGACGGCACCATCGTTTTCATGACGATGGAATACGTCGACGGCCAGGATCTGAAGGCGCTTATTCGCGAGAAGGCCTTCAACGGCATGCCATTGGCGCAGGCGCGGCCGTTGATCGAAGGCATGGCCTGGGCGCTCAAGCGCGCGCACAGCGCCGGCGTGGTCCACTCGGACTTCAAGCCCGGCAACGTGATGGTGACGCGCGACGGCGTGCCGAAAGTGTTCGACTTCGGTATCGCGCGCGCCGGTAAACATGCCGCCGATGCGTCCGGCGAACAGACCTTGTTCGATGCCGGCACGCTCGGCGCGCTCACGCCAGCGTATGCCAGCCTGGAAATGATTCAGGGCAAGGAGCCCACGCCCAGCGACGATATCTACGCGCTGGGTTGCGTCGCGTTCGAACTGCTCACCGGCAAGCATCCGTTCGACAAGGTCAGCGCCGAAGTGGCGCAACGCGAAGGACGCAAGCCGCCGCCGGTGCCGGGCCTCACCAAGCGCCAATACAAGGCGCTGTGCGATGCCGTGGCGTTCCATGGCGAGCAGCGCCTGAAAAACGCAGTGGAACTGGTGGAAGGGCTGCGCGAGCTGAGCCTGCGCGAGCGTATCGGCCCACAACTGGCTTACGGTGGCGGCGCATTGGTGTTGCTGGTCGGCGCCGGCTGGGGCTTGACGCATTACATGCATAGCCAGCATGTGGCGAACATCGTCGGCCGCTTCTCGCTCAACGCGCCCGATCACTACAGCAACGAAGACCAGGCCGCGCAGGCGCTGAACAGCCTGAGCGACGACGAGCGCAAGCGCATCGTGCTCGACCAGGGCGATGCGATCCAGAGCTATCTGCTAAGCCGCATCGACAGTTACTGGAATCCCGCGCAGAACCGCTACGACTACGCCGGCACGCAGCACGTGTTCCAGTTGCGCGATCAGTTGAAGCTTTACTCGCCTACGCTGGACGCCAAGCGCAGCGCGATCGAAACGCAGAAGAACGAACTGCTCAATACGCTCGATACGCAACTCACGCAGCGCATCGATGCCGGCGCGATCTTCGAGAACCAGCCGGACAACGCGGTGGAAACGCTGGCCAAGATCCGCGCCATCGATCCGCACAGCGCCTTGCTGAAAAACGCCGAGCTGGAACTGAAATACGACATCGCCATCGGCCACGCCGTCAGCGCCGATCGCATCGACGAAGCCAAGGCCGACCTGGCGCTGGCCATGCGGCTGTTCCCGGATTCGCAGCGCTTGAAGCTGCGCCAATCCCAACTGGCCGGCATGAATGCGACACAGGCCGTCGCGGCCGCGCCCACACAGAACCTGCCCGAAGCGCGCAAGACGCTGGCGAACCTGATCGCGGCGCCGGCCATGAGCGCGGAATGGCAACAATCCGTCAGCAACGCGCTGAGTGCGCTGCACGGCGACAATTCGCCCGACACGCGCAAGCTGGTCGACAACCTCGCCAGCGTCATCGCCGCCGAAGCCGGCAAGCAGACCGATCCGTTGCAACTGCAGCAGGCCAGCAACCTGGTCAATCTCGGTTTGCAATACGCACCGCAATCGAACGCGTTGCGTGCGCAGCGCAGCCGCCTGGACACGCTGCAGCAACAACAGGAAGCGCAGCTCAATCAGGAAAGCGCTGCGGCGGAAGTCACCGCGCGCATCGAATCGCTCAAGCGCGCCGCGGCCGCCAACGATATCGGCAAGGCGGAGGAATCCTTGGCGCGCATCCGCACGCTGCAGCCGGATAACGCGTTCCTGAGCGAAGAGGGGCCGCAATTGCTTGCCGGCGCCTATCTGCGGCAAGCGGATGGTTCGATCCAGCGTGGCCGTTACCAGGCCGCTGCGGATCTGCTGGCCAAGGGCATCAAGACCCTGGGCAACCGCAGCGAGCTGCGCAATGCCAAGCTGCGCGACGACCTGCTTGCCGCGGCGATGAACGCACGTGGCAAGCCGGTGACCGCCGCGGATTTGGATCGCATGAAGAAACAGTTGGCCGATGCACGCAGGGCCGATGCGGAGGGCTTGAAGCAACTGGAAGCCGACCTGAAACAGCGCGGCCAGTTGCAAGGCACGCTTGCCGACCTGCTCAACAGTATGCAGCCGACCGAAGCCACCGCCGCCACGCCAACGCCCGCGACGCCCACGCAGCCCAACGCTGTACCGACACCGGCACAACCGACCGCTGGCACCGCCACCAAAACCGGAGCAAACGGCAAGAACACCGCGCCCGCCAACAATGCGCCGAACACCGCCAATGTCGCCGCGCCCACCACGCCGGCAGGGCCCAGCACCGATCCTTGCAACCAGCCGGACCTGATCGGCAAGGGCAAGGTCTGCTTCGACACGCTCGGCCAGCATCGCGGCCCTTCGCTGGTGGTGGTGCCCGGGGTCAACGGCGGCAAACCGTATGCGGTGTCGCGCGCGGAAATCACCGTGGGCGAATTCAACCGCTTCTGCAGCGCCACCGGGCAATGCTCGGCCAAGCCGGTAGACGATCCGGACGGCAGCAGTCTGCCGATCAGCAACATCAGCCTGGCGCAGGCCAAGGCCTATGCGGCGTGGCTGAGTTCGGCCAGCGGCGGCTACGTGTACCGGCTGCCCAGCGATGCGGAATGGACGCACGCCGCCAAGGCCGGCGGAAGCTGGTCGCAGGCGTCGGACAGCAATTGCATTCCACCCACGGCCGGCAGCGGTGACAGCACCGCTACGCCCATCTCGGCACGCGGGCGCGAGGCCAATCCATGGGGCTTGGTGAACATGACGGGTAACGTGTGGGAATGGGTCACCGCCGGCGGCGGCGTGGCGGTGCGCGGCGGCAGCTTCAACAGCTACTGGTCCGATTGCACCGTGAACGCCCGCCGCGACGATAGCGGCGCCGCGCAAAAAGACGTGGGCTTCCGCGTGCTGAGGGAGCTCAAATGAACGAGCGCGAACGCCATATCAACCAAAGCCTGCACGCGCTGGACGACGCACATCGCCTCGGCCGCATCAGCCGCGAGGAATACCGGTCGCGTCGCCGTCATCTGCTGGGCGCATTATTGGAAAGCCACGTGGTGACGGCGCGCAATGCCATCGTGCGCCCAGCGCCGAGTTCGCATGAACGTGCGGCGGTGTCCGACGGCGATGTGTTGCCGGGATTGTTTCCGCCGCGGCATGCCGCGTGGAAATGGGTGGCAGCAGTGGTGATCGGCGCATTGCTGTGCGCAGCGCTTCTGTACGTGTTGTTGCGACATGGAACGTAGGTTGGGGTGCAAACCCCAACATCATGAGTTCGCAGGTGTTGGGGTTCGCACCCCAACCTACGCCGTCGCGCAAAGCAAAAGTAATGCCGCCAAAACGCTGAGAAAACGAAAAATGCAACTTGGAACACACTATCGAATGGAGGCATCATAGGCAGGTTCACGCCGCGCCAGACTGACCGGCGGACAGGGGACAAACGGGCGCACCAACATACGGCGTGCGTTCCGCAGCAGGGGTTCCGTTTTTAAAACCACAAAGTTGATCGAAGGGAGCGCGCCCGCGTTCTCCCCGATCCATATACACCACCGCGTTTCGATTCAGAGGATACGTATCGTGCGGATTGCATGCATGGCAGCAGCATTGGCTTTGGCATTGAGTGGCGGCGAGGCGTGGGCGCAAGGTGGCGCTCCAGCGGCTGCGCAAAACATCCTGGTAAGCGGGGTACCGGCATCGTCGCCGGACATCCAGAAGATCGTCGACGGCGAATATCAAAAAGCGATGGCCGCAGCCGGCCATGCGAACGCGCTCGATCATGCGCAATTGCAGGCCTTGGCCGAGCGCATCACGGCAGCGTTGAACAAGGCCGGTTATCCGCAGGCGCATGCCTATCTGGCTGACCAGTTCGCCACCTACAGTTTTGGTGCTGGCGCGAATGCGGCAAGCAGCAATGCCGAAGCCGCCGCCAGCGCGGTACCCGCAGCTTCCGCAGCAGGCAGCGCGGCTTTGGCCTCGGCGCCAAGCGAGAGCGGCGTGGTGCCACCGGTGAAGGAACGCGAAAGCAGTGCCGCGGCATCGCAGCGCATCGCCGTGCGCGGTTTCCGCGTGGATGGCGTGGGCGATCACCCCGATGCCGGCATTACCTTCGACAGCATCCAGGGCATGGCCGACGCGGAATACAAGAAGCTCGGCGGCAGCGCCGATCAACCGGTGCAGCTCACCTTTGCGCAGATGCAGGGTGTGGCCGACAAGATCACCGAGCGTTACCGCCAGGCCGGCTTCATCGTGGCCAACGCGTTTCTGCCGGCGCAGACGATCAACGCTGACCAGAAAATCCAGATCCAGATTCTGGAAGGCCGCGTCGGCCGCATCATCGTCAAGGGCAACAAGCGTTATTACGCCAGCGTGATCGCCGCGCCTGCGCAGCAATTGAAAGGCGAGCCGCTGCAAAAGAGCACGGTGGATTCGGCCCTGCTGTATGTGCGCGACTTGCCGGGCGTAACGGTGGCGTCCACGTTCCAGCCGGGCCGGCAAACCGGCGATACCGACCTGATCATGGTGGCGCGCGAAGCGCGCATTCCGTTCACCTTCACCACCGGCGCGGACAACTATGGCACGCCACTTACCGGACGCTATCGTGCGCAAGGCGGCGTGACCTGGAACAGCCCGCTGGGCATCGGCGATTCACTATCGGCCAACGCCAACTACGCGCTCGATCCGAACCAGAACGCCTACGGCTCGCTCAACTACACCGCGCCGCTGGTGGTGGTGCCGGGCATGAACGTCACGCTGGGCGGCTCGCGCAGCGAACTGCAGATCAACTCCGACGGTTTTGCGGCGCTGAAGGTGCGCGGCCCGACCACGCAGTACTACGCCGGCAGCGATTGGAAGTTCCTCAACACCGACGACATGAAGATGCAGGCCTCGCTGCATGGCGTGCGCGAGCAATCGAAGCTGAGCACGCAAGGCCTGCAGCTGTCGAACGAGAAGTTCAACCTGCTGGAACTGGCCTATGCGATGAACCACACCGATCGCCGCTTCCACGGCGTGGATCTGTTGCAGGTGAGCGTGCGCAAGTCGCTCTCCGACCAATCGCACGAGCCGGATCTGGTCAGCCCCAACCACGCGCACGATTTCACCGTGGCGAAGATCGGCTACACGCGCCTGCAATTCCTGACTCAGGCGCAGCGCCTGTACTTCAAGTTCAACGGTCAATGGACGCCGGATGCGCTGGTGCCGATGGAGCAGTTCGTCATCGGCGGCCCGGACAGCGTGCGCGCTTATCCGATCGCCGACGGCCTGATGGACCGCGGCTATTACACCTCGGTGGAATACCACGTGGATGCGCCGGGCTTCGGCAACGTCACCTCGCCGTTCTTCGCCAGGCCGTGGCGCGAACTGCTGGAAGTGGAAACCTTCTTCGACTATGCGCGAGGCTTCGCCGCCGGCGCGGATCTGCACAGCAATACACCTCCGCTCAGCTTCAGCGGCTGGGGCGCTGGTTTCATTTTCCGCATACCGCAGTTCCACCATTTCGAGTTCCATCTGGACGGTGCGATTCCGCTGGGTAGCCAGCAGGCGTCGGATCGGCACGGATACCACGTATACGGACGTATGGGCTTGACGTTTTGAGGGAGACAATCATGAACACGAATACTGGCAAACCGCAGCACGTGTCACGTCACTCGAATGGATTGAACGACTTGCGGCGCAAATTGCTGCCAGCGAGCCTGTTCTCCCTGCTGGGCCTTTTCGCCTGTGGCGGCGAAGCATGGGCGGGTGGAGCTGTAGCGGCAAACGCCACGCCTACCGGAGGCACGATCGTCGGCGGTAGCGGCGCCATTTCGCAGAACGGCGCCAACACCACCATCGTGCAGAAATCGCAGATGCTGGCGTTGAACTGGCAAAGCTTCAACGTCGGCGCGAATGCTTCGGTGCTGTTCAAGCAGCCGTCGTTCACTTCGGTGGCGCTGAACCGCATTCTCGACCAGAACCCCAGCCAGATCTTCGGCCACGTCAACGCCAACGGCCAGATCTTCCTGATCAACACGCACGGCATCATCTTCGGCGCCGGTTCGCAGATGAACGTGGGCGGCCTGGTGGCCAGCACGCTGGACCTCACGCCCAGCGATTTCCTGGCCAACCATTTCAACCTGGACGCGCACGGCGGCAGCGCCGGCATCGTCAACCACGGCACCATCGAGGCGGCCAGCGGCGGCTCGGTCAGCCTGATCGGCGGACAAGTTGAAAACGATGGCGTGATCCTCGCCAACTACGGCCACATCAACCTCGACGGCGCCGATCGCGCGGTGCTCGATTTCGACGGCGACGGGCTGATCAACGTGCAGGTGACCGGCGCGCTGCAGAAGCGCCTCAACGCCGATGAAGCGGCCGTCAGCAACAAGGGCAAGCTGCAGGCCGACAGCGGCACGGTGGTGCTGCAGGCGTCGGCGGCGAAAGATCTGTTTACCAATCTGGTCAACAACACCGGCGTGGTCAGCGCGGGCGGCATCAGTACGCGTGGCGGCAAGGTGCAGTTGATCGCCAGCGGCGGCAATACGGTTACCAGCGGGACTATTGATGTATCGGGTGCCGAAGGCGGCAGCGTGCAGGTGCTGTCGGACCAGGACGTCGGCGTCACCGGCAACATCAATGCGTCCGGCACGCAGGGCGGCGGCAGCATTCGTGTGGGTGGCGGTTACCAGGGCGGGGAAGGGCTGCAGACCGCCAACGCCACGTATGTCGCGCCTACCGCCACGTTGAACGCCGACGCCACGCAAGGCGGGAATGGCGGTTCGGTGGTGGTGTGGGGTAACCAGGTCAACAATTTCTACGGCAGCATCAGTGCGCGGGGTGGGGCGCTGGGCGGTGACGGTGGTTTGGTTGAAACGTCATCGCATGATGGTTTGAATGCGCAGGGCAATGTGGATGCTTCGGCTGCACATGGCAAAGCGGGTACCTGGTTGCTTGATCCGTACGATGTGACGATCAGCAATGGCACCACCAACAACATCACGACCGGCGGCACCACCGGTAATGTCACATATACGGCGAACGGCAGTTCGTCCGTTATCAAGAACAGTACTATTGATGCCGCGCTTACTGGCGGTACCAATGTGTTCGTGTTCACCGACACGGCGGCCAACGGTGGGAGTACAGGCAACATCACTGTCAGTAACCCGATTGTCGCCGCCGGTGCCGGTTCGCTCTATTTGCAGGCGGTCGGCAGTATCTTCGTCAATGCCAACATCTATGGTGACGGCAGCCATCCTCTCAATCTGTACTTATGGGCGAACTACGGTGGCGTCGCGCAGGGAACCAGTTACGTAAGCAATGCTGCGTGCCCGGCCTGCCAAGTGGTGATCGGCAAGAGCGCTAGCGCCACCATCGATACCACCAGCACCAGCACCAACGGCACCGTGGATATCGAAACAGGCGACGCCAGCAACGCCGGCGGGGCGCTGCTGCTCGGCCAGTCCAGCAATAACGTGGCGATCAATGCCGGAACATTGACGGTGAATACCACTGGTATCACGCAGACAACGCACGGCGGCGGCGTCAACGTGGCGAACGCCACCCTGAATGCGGGAGCTGGCGCTGTCAGCCTTATCAATACCAATAACAACTTCACCGGTACGGTGAGCTTGACCAATAGCGGCGCGAACGCCGTTACGATCGACAACGGCGGTAATGCCTTGACGCTCGGCAGCGTGTCGATGGGAAGCGGTGCGTTGACGGTTTCCGATGCGGGTTTCGGCACTGGCATCACACTGGACAACAATGTCACGACATCCGGTACGCAGACCTACAACAGCGTCGTGACGCTGGGCGCGAGCAGCCTCACGCTGACGGGTACGACCATCAAGTTTGCCAGCGACGTGAACGGCACTGGCGACAGCCTGACCATCAACGGTAACGCGATCATTGCCGGAAGCTTCGGCAGCAGCCTTGGTGCGGTGTCGGTCACCGGCACCGCCGAACTCGACGACAACGTAACCACCACCGGCGCACAGACGTACACGGGTGCAGTGACGCTCAATGGAGGCAACGTCACATTGCAAGGATCGAGCGTCAGCCTGCCCGCCGGCGTCAGCGATGGTGGCAACGGCTACAGCTTGGCGATCACCGGCAACGCGGCGCTGGGCGGCACCAGCACTCTCAAGGCGTTGTCGGTCAGCGGCACCAGTGCGCTGGGCGGCAACATCACCACCGCCAGCGGCGGTACGCAGACTTATTCCGGTGCAGTGACGTTGAGCGGTGACACGATGTTGGCCGCGTCGGGGACCGGTGGCGGCATCACGTTTGGCGATCTGGTGGACAGCACAGGTACGAACCATGCGCTGGTCTTGAATGCCGGCAGCGATACGACAACCTTCAGCAAGGCGGTAGGCAACCTGCTGCAGTTGAGTTCGCTGACCAGCACTGGAACCGGCAAAGTGGTGCTCGATGGCAACGTGTCAACGACCGGCGCGCAAAGCTATGCCGGCGTGGCGCAGCTCGGCAGCGGCGTGACGCAATTGACCGGCTCGACCGTCACGGCATCGAGCGGCATTACCGGCTACAGCCTCGGCTTCAACACCCTCACCATCACGGGCAACGCGAGCCTGTCCGGCACCAGCAGCAAACTGGCCTCGCTGACAATCACCGGTACCAGTGCGCTTGGCGGCAGCGTTACCACCAGCGGCACGCAGGACTACCAAGGTCCCATCACCTTAAGCGGGGGCACCACGCTTGCCGGCTCCACGGTGACGTTGGAGAAGGCAGTCACTGGCGCCAGTCACAACTTGACGATCACCGGCAACGCGGCGCTGGATGGAGCCGTCACCGGAGTCGGCGCGCTTTCGGTCAGCGGAACCAGCGCGTTGAACGCGAACGTCACCACGAGTGGGACGCAGACGTATAGCGGGGCGGTTACGCTGGGTAACAGCATTACGCTTGACAGCACCGGCGCAAACGTCGCTTTTGGCAGCACGGTCGACAATGCCACGGCGACCCAGCAAAGCTTGACGGTCGACGCGCTGAGCGGCCTGGCGAGTTTCGGCGGTGCCGTAGGCGCGGGGCCCAATGGAGCACTGGCCGCGCTGACCACGCAAAGCAAAACCTTCAGTGCGGGCGCGCTCACCATTGGAGCGGGTGGCCTATCGGTAACGACCACCGGCGGCGGCATCGCTCAGACCGGCGCCTTTACGGTAACCAACGGCGGCATCAGCAATTTCAATGCCGGTGGTCATGCCATCACCCTGGCCAATCCGGGCAACAATTTCACCGGCAACGTCTTCGTGAGCAACAGTGGCGCGAACGACGTCACGCTCAGCAACAACGGCAATCCGCTGCTGCTTGGCAACATCAGCGTGGGATCCGGCGCGCTCAATCTCTCCGGCGCGGGCATTACGCAAGCCAGCGGCAGCATCACGCAAGCGGCCGGCGGCGGCACGGCAACCTTCAACGCGGGCACGAATGCGTTGACGCTCAACAGCGGCAGCAACAGTTTCACCGGCGCCGTGGACCTTATCGGCGGCAACACGCAGATCGCCAGCGGCAGTGCGCTGAACCTGGGCGCCGGTACCATCAACGGCACGCTCGCGGTCAGCAACACCGGTGCGATCAGCCAGAGCGGTGCGTTGACCGTGACCGGTGCGGCCACCTTCACGCAAACCAGCACCACGGCAGGCAGCACGCAAGACATTGTTCTTGACAATGTCGGCAATGACTTCAAGAGCACCGTCGACTTCGCGAGCGGCTCGGGTGCACAAATTCACAGTTTGTCGCTGACCAACACGGACGCCACCCCGGGCGCCTTGACTTTGCCGGGCAGCATTACCGGGGACCTCACGCTCGATTACACGGCGGCGGTACTGGCTTTGCCGTCCATCCAGGTCGGTGGCAACCTGAGCGCAACCAGCGCAAACGGCATCTCGCAAAGCGGCGCGCTAGTCGTTACCGGAACCAGCACCTTCGATGGCGGCACCAATGCCATCACGCTGAACGACTCCGGCAACAGTTTCGCCGGGGCAGTGGCCCTCAACGGCGGTAATACATCAATCACCAGCGGCAGCGCACTCAACCTGGGGGCGGGCACGGTTAACGGCACGCTTACCGTAAGCAACACTGGCACGATCAGCCAGAGCGGACCATTGACCGTTACCGGCGCGGCCAGCTTTACGCAGAACGGCAACGCGGACATCCTGCTCGACAATCCCGGCAATCAATTCGAAAACACGATCGGCTTTGCCGGTACGCAGATCAACAATCTCGCCTTCGTCAATGCCTATACCTCGCCCGGCGCCTTAACCTTGCCGACCAGTGTGGCCGGCAACCTGACATTGAGTGAGTATGCCGCCACGCTGACACTGCCAGCCACTTCGGTAGGCGGTACGCTCGATGTCACCAATACCGATACGAGCGGGGTCATCGCCATCGGCGGTGTGGAATCGACCGGCGGCGGGCAGACCTACCACAGCACAGTGACTCTGAGCGCTGATGCCCAGTTGACCAGCACCGGCAACGGCGCAATCGATTTTGTTTCGAGCGTCTCCGGGCCTGCCAATACGCTCACGCTCAACACCGGCGGCGCCGTGACGTTCGGCAGCACCACGCAGCTCGGCAGCCTGAGCAGCAGCAGCGGCACCTTCGGCAGCAATGCGCTGAACATCGTCAACAACCTTTCCATCACCACCACGAGCGGCGCGATCACGCAGACAGGTGCCTTCAGCGTAGGCGGCACCAGTATTTTCAACGCAGGCAGCAATGCCATCACCTTGAACGATGCCAACAACGCGTTTACAGGTGCCGTATCGTTGACGGGTGGCACCACGGTCATCAACGAGAAATCGGCGCTGGCGCTCATCCTGGGCACGCTCAACACCGGGGCGCTCACGGTGACCAGCCATGGCACGCTGAATCTGGGTAGCGGCAGGGTCAATGGTGCGCTGAGTGCAAACAGCAACGGCAACGCGATCCTGCAAACGGGTGCGCTGACGGTCAACAGCACCAGCAACATCAACGCCGGCAGCAACACCATCACGCTGACCAGCGCCAACGATTTTGCCGGCGCCGTCACGTTGACCGGTGGCACCACGCAGATCACCAACGGCGCGGCGCAGCTGACGCTCGGCACGCTCAATACCGGCGCCTTGACCGCCACCAGCGGCGCAGGCCTGAGCCTGGGCGGCGGCACGGTAGGCGGCACGCTTACGGCAACGGGCAGCGGCCCGATCAGTCAGAGCGGTGCGCTCACGGTCAACGGCGCGGCCAGCATCACGCAGCACGGCAGTGCGCAGGATGTATTGCTCGACAACACCGGCAATCAGTTCAAGAGCACGGTAGGCTTCGCGGGCGCCCAGATCAGGAATCTTTCGTTCGCTAATGCCTATGCCACTTCCAGCAGCGGCCTCACCCTGCCGGCGAGCATCAGCGGAAATCTCACGCTGATTTACCCCAACGCGGGCCTGAGCTTGCCGGGAACCACGGTGGGCGGGGCGTTGAGCATTACGGCCGGCAACGGCATCACCATCAACGGCAACGAAACCACCGGCGGCGGGCAGACTTACAACAGCGCCGTGACGCTGGGTGCGGACGCCACGCTGCACAGCACCGGCAATGGCACGATCGACTTTGCCTCCACCGTCAATGGGGCGCACGTACTCACGCTCAACACCGGCGGCGATGTCTTGCTAGGTGGGGCGGCAATGCTCAACGGTTTGACCAGCACCAGCAATACCTTCAGCGGCAATGCGCTCACCATCAGCAACGGCGGCAATCTGTCGATCACCACTACCGGCGGTGCGATCACGCAATCCGGGGCATTCACGGTCACCGGCAGCAGCACCTTCAACGCGGGCGGCAATGCGATCACGCTGCTTAACGGTGGCAACAGTTTTGCCGGCCCGGTCGCGTTGACCGGCGGCACGACAAAAATCAGCCAGAGTTCGGCGTTGACGTTGAGCGCAGTGCACACCGGTTCGCTCACGGTAAGCAGCCAGGGCGATCTGAACCTGGGCAGCGGTTCGGTCAACGGCGATTTGACCGCAACCAGCAATGGCGGTGCGATCGGTGAAGGCGGGGCGCTTTCGGTCAGCGGCAACAGCACGCTCAACGCGGGTACCGGCGCGATCACGCTTGCCAATGCGGGCAATGCATTTGGTGGCGCGGTCAATCTCACTGGCGGAGTTACGCAGATTTCTGACGCTGCGGCGCTGAGCCTGGGCACGCTGAATACCGGCGATCTGACGGCGACCAGCAGCGGCAACTTGAGTCTCGGCAGCGGCAACGTCGGCGGCAACCTGGTGGCGACCAGCAACGGCGGCGCGATCAATCAGACCGGTGCGTTGTCGGTGGCAGGCACGACTGCGCTCAACGGTGGCAACGGGGCGATCTCGCTGACCGACAGTGGCAACACCTTCACTGGTGCCGTCACGGCGACCGGCGCGGGCGTGGCGTTGAACGATGCGGGCGATCTGACCGTCGCATCGCTGACCGACAACGCCAACGGCAGCGTCGCGCTCACCGCGGGCGGCACCTTGACGGCCTACGGCATCAGTGCGGGCAGCGGCGATATTGCGCTGGCGTCCAACGGCGGCACGCTGTCGACCGGTGGTGCGATCAGCGGCGGCAACATCTCGCTGACGGGCCACAACGGCATCACGTCCACCAACAGCATCACCGCCAGCGGCGCATTGACGATGACCAGCGCCAACGGGGCGATCACCAGCGCAGGTGGCCTGAGCGCAGGCACGCTGACGGGTTCGTCGGCCGGCGCCACGGCGCTCAACGGCACCAACACCATCGGCACGCTGGGCACGTTCAGCGCGAACGGCTTCAGCCTGAGCAATGGGCAGAGCCTGACCGTAAGCGGCCCGATTACCGGCAATGGCAGCACCACGCTCACGGTGACCAGCGGCGATCTCACCCTCAACGGCCTGGTGAGCGGTACCAGCACCGCGTTGAACGCGGCCGGCAACATCAACCAGGGCAGCGGCGGCGGCATCGTCGCCAGCACGCTGTCCGGCGGCGCCGGCGGTGCGGCCACCTTGAGCGGCTCGGCCAACCAGATCGGTGCGCTGGGCAATTTCGGTGCATCGCATTTCACCTTGCTGGATGGCCCGGCCCTGACCATCAACGGCACGGTGAACGGCGGCACCAGCACGGCGATTACCGTGACCAATGGCGGCCTCGCCATCAAGGGCGCGGTGCTGGGTACCACCACCACGTTGAATGCGGCCGGCGCCATCATCGAAAACGGCGGCAGCATCACAGCGGGCACGCTGAGCGGCGGCGCGGCCGGCGCAGCCGCGCTCGACGGCAACAATCAGGTGGGCGCGCTCGGCAACTTCAGCGCCAACGGCTTCAGCTTGAATGATGGGCAAGCGTTGACGGTAAACGGTTCGGTGAACGGCAACGGCAGTACCGCGCTCACCACCACCAGCGGCGGCATCGCCATCAACGGTACGGTGATCGGTACGACGGTGGCGCTCAATTCGGCCGGATCGATCAGCGAAGGCAGCAACGGCATCCAGGCCGGCACGCTCACGGGCAGCTCCATCGGCGCCACCACGCTCAACGGCGCCAATCAAATCGGCTCGTTGGGCCCGTTCACCGCGAACGGTTTCAGCCTGACCGATGCGCAGGCGTTGACGGTGAACGGTGCGGTCAGCGGCGGCGGAAGCCTGGCGTTGACCACCACCAGTGGCGGCATCGCCATCAACAGCGCCGTCAGTGGTACCGCGACCAGCTTGAACGCCGCAGGGACCTTGAGCGAAGGCGCGGGCGGTTCGATCACCGCGGCCACGCTGAGCGGCAATGCCGGCGGCGTCACCACGCTTACCGGCGCGAACAAGGTCGGCACGCTGGGCGGTTTCCGTTCGCTGTCCGGGTTCAGTTTCGTGGACGACCAATCGCTGACCTTGAGCTCCTTGAACGGCAGCAGCTACGTGGTCAATGCCGGTACGTCGCCGCTGTCGATCGCGGTGACGCATGGCAACCTGTATCAGGCTGATCACACCTGGAGCTATGACGGCACCGGTTCGTGGTCGGCGAGCGGGGCGATCGGTACGCAGGCCAATCCGATCTACGTGACCGGTGTCGGTACGCAATACGTGACGCTGGTTGGCGACCCGCCGGCGTATTTCTACGCGGTGGATCGCAACGGCAACATCCTGTCGATCATCGGCGACAGCGTGAACGTGCCGACCTCGCTGTTCTCCAGCCGCGCGCAGAACGTCAACAATCACCTGGATTCGTACATCGACGCCAGCGTGATCACGGCGAACTACCGCTCGTTCGGCATCGTGCCTTCCGGCATCCTGCTGCCGCCGGATCAGCAGAGCTGCCAGGCAGGCAGCGGCGGCGTGGATTGTGCGGACGAATAAGCGGGGAGGGCGAATGCGCAACGCAGGCTGGCTGCTTTTGGTGGGGTGTTGCGGCGCGCTGGCGACCGGTCACGTGCAGGCGCAGATCGCGCCGCGCCTGACCGGCGAGGCGGTGATCGGCCGGCTCGATGCGGTACGGCAGGAGCTGGCCGAACGTGCGAACACGCTGCACGATGATCGCCTTACCGCGGCCAGCGCGCGTCTGGGCACGATGTCGGATGTGTTGCGCAAATCGCTGGGCAACAAGATCAGCCAGCCGGTCGACATCATCGATGACAGCTCGCGCGTCGCGGTGTGGCGCGCGGACGCCGCCGTGCAGCGCACGCGTGCGTATCTGGATGCGCAACCCGGTTGCCCCGGCAGCGATGCAAAGGCGATGGCCGATGGCCTGGCCACCACCATCGATCGCCTCGCCACCGCAGCGGGTTCGTCGAAAGCTACGCCGGTGATCAGCGGCGTCGAAACCATCGATCACCGTCCGCTGTTTGCGCTTCATCCGGGCAGTACATCGATCGCGCTGGCGCTGGCCGGCACCAATCTCGCCGATCCGCAATGTGCCGATCCGCAAGTCACCGCCACCGACGAGCACGGCAAGCCGGTCGATGCGCAACCGGTGATCACCGGTACATTGCCGACACGGATCGAGCTGAAACTGCCCAACGGAATTGGCAATACCTCCGGCACCTACCTGCTGCACGTGGTGACCAAGCACAAGTCGTTTCTGATGGGCTGCTCCGCGCAGCCGGAAGCCTTGGCGGTGCTGCAAGTGACGCAACCCATGCGCGTCTCGGTGAACTACGAACTGACCGCCACCTGCGGCAACGGCCAACGCATGCCCGCATCCGGCAGCCTGCCGGACATCACCGCCTACGGCGGCACGTCATCGCGGCAAGTGGAGGCCACGATGTGCCCGGATCCTTCGCGTTACGCCATCAGCGCCAAGGTGACGTTCGGCGATGGCAGCAGCGCATCGGTAGGGCCCGTTGAGCAAAGCGCCACCGCCGACATCACGATGGGCCTGCCCGCGGGCTTTACGCTGAGCTGGAGTCCGTCGACGCGCACGGTGTTCGTGCGGTCGGCCGGTAATACGTGCAAAGGCGTGTATTGAACTCTTGATGCATGTGTGCACCCAGGTGCCGTAGCCTCAGGCCGTAGGTTGGGGTGCAAACCCCAACATCGCCATGCACATGGCACGTTGGGGTTTGCACCCCAACCTACGGATTGGTCGAAGGAATGGGCAGGGCTGGCGGTAAATTGCCAAATAAGTACGATCATTGCCGAAAACGGGTATAGGTCTTGCCGAATTTGTGCATCGATTTCCGTTCCCATCCGCTTCAATGAGAACGCAGGTTTCGACATGGTCGCAGGGTGCGGCCATGCATGCGCAATCTCGGGGGCGGTCATGCATTACGGTTACACCTACGCAAACAGCAACGGTTTCCGCGCCACACGCGTGCTTGCAGCAGGCGCGGCCCATCGGAACGGCAGCAGCCTGTTCCGCGTCATGACGAACACCTTGCCAGGCGCTCCACCCGACCGCCTCGGCGCATTCGGCTGACCCCTTTCCCAGTTTTCCCGCGTGCCAGGAAGGCATGTGTCCGCGAATTGACGCGGGCGGCAGACGATCGACTCCACCCCCCGAGATGACGCCTCAGGATCCTTTGCCTGCCGGGGATCCCTTTTTCGATGCACGGCGCCGTGCGCCGCCGCGATGTTTTTTTCGATTTTTCCAGTGTCCGTGGCAAACGGATTTCGGAGATGGCTATGAACAGGATCTATAGCAAGGTCTGGAATGCTTCGTTGAAGCAGTTGGTGGTGGCTTCGGAGTTGGCTTCGTGCCGCAGTGGAAACGCGGTCGACCAGCGCAGCGAACTTGCTGCTTCGCCGCTCAGGGGGCTCAAGCCCCGCGTTCTGACTACGCTTTTGTTATTGGGGCTGGGCGGATGGACGGCGCAAGCCGAGGCGCAGACAAGCTGTTCGGCAGGACCTTGGAACTTCTACGCCGGCGCCTCTTCATGCATGGGTGCCGGTGCGAGCGCTAGCAGTGACGGAACCGCGCTGGGTTCAAGTGCCAATGCGGGGGGCGCGGAAGGTGTCGCAGTGGGGTATAGCTCGTCCGCGGTGGGTACCGCCACCAGCGCGGTGGGTTACGGAGCTTACGCAAGCGGCACGTATGGCACAGCGCTTGGCACTTCCAGCCAGGCAACCGGACAGGGTTCGGTCGCCCTGGGTTATGTCAGCGTCGCAAGTGGCTTCAATGGGCTGGCTCTCGGTTACAACACGCATGCGACCAACACCAATGCCATGGCCGTAGGCCAAGCGGCCACCTCCAGTGGACTGGGGTCGATAGCCTTGGGCGTCAATACGGTTGCCAACAACGATTACGCTATCGCTGAAGGCGCAGGTGCGCAGGCAACGTCCAGCTATGCCACCGCCATCGGCACGAGCGCGCAGGCAACGGTCGGCAATGCCACGGCACTGGGTGCAGGTGCGCAGGCGACCGCCGGCAATGCCACTGCACTTGGCGTCAGTTCAATCGCAAACGGAGGGAATGCGGTCGCCGTCGGTGAGAACGCTCATGCTGGCGTCGGTTCGACTGCATTGGGTGGCAGCACGGTTGCCAACGGCAATGGTGCGACCGCGCTAGGACTTTCAACCCAGGCCACCACAACCCATGCAACGGCATTGGGCTGGCAGGCCTACTCAACCGCGCTCAATGCCATTTATGTCGGCGCACGCACAGTCGGCGTAGGAGCTTCCGCCGAATCGGCCATTGCCATCGGCACAGACGTGCAGTCTTCAGGTACATACGCGATCGGCATGGGCCTTCAGACGAATGTAGCTGGCACGAGTGCCGTTGGCATTGGCTCCTTCTCAAATGCATCCGGGAATTATGCGCTGGCTTTCGGTAATCAGGCCATTGCGGCAGGCGTGGGTGCTATTGCCGAAGGGTCGGGTGCCAACAGTGCGGGCACGGGAGCTGTGGCGGTGGGTAACGGCGCCAATGCGAGCGGCCTCGCAGCTGTTGCCGTCGGCCGTGGCGCCAGTGCGCAAGCCGCCTCGACGGTTGTCATCGGTGACAGCAGCTCGGTGGCGAGCACGGCGGGCACGGGTTCGTTCGCGGGCGGCTATCAATCCAAAGTGCTCGGCGGTACCGGCGCAGTGGCGATCGGCCAGCAGCAGACGGCGAACGGCAACGGTGCGGTGGCGATCGGCGATCCCAACAGCGCCACCGGCAATGGCGCCGTGGCGGAAGGTGCGAACGACACCGCCAACGGCAACGGCGCCGTCGCCATCGGCAACAACAACAACGCCACCGGGCAGGGCGCCGTTGCGCTGGGCAATTCGTCCAATGCCACGGCGGCGAGTGCGCTCGCCTTCGGCGATACGGCCACGGCCAGCCAGAACAATGCGATCGCCCTGGGCGCAGGTGCTACCGCCGGCACGCAGGCAGGTGACGTGGCGCTCGGTTCGGGTTCCACCACGGGAACGGTGGTGAATACGCCGAACATCACGCTTGGCGGCACTACCTACACCTTCGCCGGCACCAATGCGACCAGCACGGTGAGCATCGGCACCGGTACCTCGCCGCGCACGCTCACCAATGTGGCGGCCGGTCGCATCAGCTCCGGCAGCACGGATGCGATCAACGGCTCGCAGTTGTATGCGACGAATCAGGCGCTGTCGTCCATGATCACGGGCGCGACGCTGCATTACTTCAGCGTCAACGATGGCAGCACCACGCAGGGCAACTACACCAACAACGGCGCCACCGGCGCCAATGCGGTGGCGATCGGTCCCGCGGCAAGCGCAGGAGCCAGCAGCATTGCCATCGGTTGGAATGTGGCCGCTTCAGGCGCTTCGGGCGGCGCGATCGCGATCGGCAACAATGCCAGCGGCAATGGATCCTATACGACCGCCATAGGGACGAATTCGGCGGCGATCGGAAACTGGGCAACCGCCGTCGGTTACAACGCCAACGCCGCGGTCACTACCGCCACGGCGTTAGGTGGCGGTTCGATCGCCAATGCGACCTTTGCACTGGCAACGGGCTATCAGGCGACTGCATCGGGATCCGCTGCGTCGGCTGTCGGTCTGCATGCCATCGCCTCGGGCCAGAACGCCATTGCAGAAGGCAATGCGGCCAACGCGGCGGCAACGAACAGCATTGCGATCGGAACGAGTACGGTTTCCACCGGCCCGTCCGGTGGCTCGATCGCCATCGGCGCCAGTGCGAACGCCAACGGTTCCTATACCACCGCCATCGGCACGAATGCGATCGCCAACGGCGACTGGGCCACGTCGCTCGGTTACAACGCCAACGCCGCGGTCACCACCGCCACGGCGTTAGGCGGCAGTTCCACTGCCAATGCGACCTTTGCGCTGGCAACGGGTTATCAGGCGACGGCATCGGGATCCGCGGCGACGGCTATTGGCCTGCATGCCATCGCCTCGGGTACGAATGCCATCGCCGAAGGCAATGCGGCCAATGCCACCGCCGCCAACGCGACGGCCGTCGGCAATGGTTCGCAGGCGCTGGCGGCATCGACCGTGGCGTTGGGCGACAGCAACAGCGTCGCGGCGGGTTCGGGCACGGGTTCGTTCGCTGGCGGCCACAACTCGAAAGTACTGGCTGGCACCGGTGCGGTCGCGATTGGCGAAAGCCAGACGGCGAATGGCAGTGGTGCGGTGGCGATCGGCGATCCCAATACCGCCACCGGCAACGGCGCGGTCGCCGAAGGCATGAACGACATCGCCAACGGCAATGGCGCGGTGGCGATCGGCAATACCAACAACGCGACCGGGCAAGGCGCGGTGGCGCTGGGTATCGGTTCCAACGCGACTGCTGCCAGCGCGCTGGCGTTTGGGGATACGGCTACGGCCAGCCAGACCAACGCGATTGCCTTGGGTGCGGGCGCAACGGCGAGCGCGCAAGCGGGCGACGTGGCGCTGGGTTCGGGTTCCGCCACCGCGACCGTGGTCAACACCAGCAGCGCGACTATCAATGGCGTGACGTATTCGGGCTTTGCCGGCACCAATGCGCTGAGCACGGTAAGCGTGGGATCGGGCACGTCCCCGCGCACCATCACCAATGTGGCGGCGGGCCGAGTCAGTGCCGGCAGCACCGATGCGATCAACGGTTCGCAGCTGTATGCGGTGGCGCTGGCCGATCAGGTGCATGATTTCAGCGTCAACAATCCAAATACGGCGACGGATACCAACTACAACAATGCCGGCGCCACCGGCGTTGCCGCCACCGCCATCGGCTACTCCGCGGTAGCACGGGGTAGTAACACGGTGGCGCTCGGCTACCTGGCGAACGCATGGGGCAATAACAGCACCGCCTTGGGTTACAACGCGAAGGCTTCGGGCGCAACGGGCATGTCGACGGCAGTGGGCGCCAATGCAAACGCGGCCGGAAACTTCAGTGTTGCGATGGGCTATAACGCAACAGCGGTTGGTGCGGCGGGCATAGCGGAGGGCTATCTCGCGCAAGCTGGGGGCAACACCAGCATAGCGTTGGGTAATCGCGCGAACGCCGCGGGAGCGCAGTCGACGGCGATCGGCACTTTGTCCCAGACGCTTGCGGCATCCACGGTTGCCATTGGTGACAGTAATACGGTTGCCGCCGTGGCCGGCACGGGTTCGTTCGCCGGCGGCCACAACTCGCAAGTGCTCGGCGGCACGGGCGCGGTGGCGATCGGCGAAAGCCAGACGGCCAACGGCAACGGTGCGGTGGCGATCGGCGATCCGAACACGGTCAGCGGCAATGGTGCCGTGGGTGTCGGCGCGAACAATACCGCCAACGGTCAAGGCGCCGTGGCGCTGGGCAACAGCAACAACGCCACGGGGCAGGGCGCGGTGGCCGTGGGCAACGCCTCGACCGCGACGGCAGCGAGCGCGTTGGCGTTCGGCGACACCGCTACCGCCAGCCAGACCAATGCGATTGCACTGGGTGCCGGCGCTACGGCTGGCGCGCAGGCAGATGATGTGGCGCTGGGCTCCGGCTCGACCACGTCGACCGTGGTGAACACCGCCAGCGCCACCGTGAACGGTGTGACCTATGGCGGCTTTGCCGGCACGAATGCGACGAGCACGGTAAGCGTGGGCTCGGGCACCGCGCCGCGCACGATCACGAATGTCGCGGCGGGGCGCATCAGTTCCGGCAGCACCGATGCGATCAACGGTTCGGAACTCTACAGCGTGGCCAATACGCTGCAAGGGAACATCACCGCGGCGCAGACGCACGATTACAGCGTCAACAGCACGTCCACCGGCACGGACACCAACTACAACAACGCAGGCGCAACCGGTTCGAATGCGCTGGCGGCAGGCGTAAGCGCAGCCGCCGCGGGGGCCAGCGCCACGGCGGTGGGCAACAACGCGAACGCCAGCAGCGCCAACAGCGTGGCGCTTGGCAACGGCAGCAAGGCCAGCATCAACACGGCCGTGGCGATCGGCAGCGGCGCAACCGCCGGCTCGAATATCGGCGACGTGGCGTTGGGCGCGGGTTCCAGCACGTCGGCGGTGGTGCAGACCTCTGGCACGACGATCAATGGCACGGCGTACAGCTTCCAGGGCACGTCGCCCACCAGCACGGTGAGCGTGGGTGCGGCCGGCGCCGAGCGCACCATCACCAACGTGGCGGCAGGGCGCATCAGCCAGACCAGCACGGACGCCATCAACGGCTCGCAGTTGTTCGCCGCCAACAGCGCGATCACCACGCTGGGCGGCACGGTGACGAACCTGGGCAACACCGTGGCCTCGTCGCTCGGTGGCGGCAGCACTTACAACAGCAGCACGGGCGCGGTCACCACCAACCTCAGCTACGGCGGCAACACGTACAACTCCGTGCAGAACGTGTTGAACCAGATCAACAACGCGACCGACGGCGGCGGCATCAAGTATTTCCACGCCAATTCCACCCTGGCCGATTCGCAGCCGACCGGCACCGACAGCGTAGCGATCGGGCCGGTATCGAATGCGACCACGACCAATGCGGTGTCGATCGGCAATGGCGCGACGGCCGGCGCGAATGCCGGCGACGTCGCCTTGGGTGCGGGCTCGGTCACGGCGGCGGTGGTGAACACGCCGAACACGACGATTGCCGGCACCACCTACACCTTCGCCGGCAGCAATGCGACGAGCACGGTGAGCGTCGGCAGCGGTACGTCACCGCGCACCATCACCAACGTGGCGGCAGGGCAGATCGGTTCCGGCAGCACGGATGCGATCAACGGTTCGCAGTTGTATGCGACCAACCAGGCGGTAAATACGCTCAACAACACGCTGACCACGGTGAACAGCGAGCTGACGCATTACTACAGCGTCAACGACGGCGGCACGCAGCAGAACAACTACACCAACAACGGCGCCACGGGCACCGACTCGCTCGCGGCAGGCGTGAAAGCGTCGGCCACGCAAACCAACGCCACGGCGATCGGTTTCAACTCGCAGGCGCTGGCGGCGTCCACCGTGGCGATCGGCGACAGCAACACGGTGGCGGCCGGTTCGGGCACGGGCTCCATCGCCGGCGGTTATCAATCGCAGGTGCTGGGCGGTACCGGCGCGGTGGCGCTGGGTAACCAGCAAACCGTGAACGGCGATGGCGCGGTGGCGATCGGCGATCCCAACAGCGCCATTGGCACCGGCGCGGTCACGGTGGGTTCCAACAACACCGCCACCGGCACCGGTGCGGTGACCGTGGGCGCCAACAACACCGCTAGCGGTAACGGTGCGGTGGCCCTCGGCAGCGGCAGCACGGCCAGCGGCGCGAGCGCGTTGGCGTTCGGCGATACGGCCAGCGCCACCCAGGCGCAGGCGATCGCGCTGGGTGCGGGCGCTACCGCTGGAACGCAGGCGGGCGACGTCGCGCTCGGCGCCGGTTCGGTCACCTCGGCGGTGGTGAATACGCCAAGCGCGACCATCGCCGGCACCACTTACACCTTCGCCGGCACCAACGCGACCAGCACGGTGAGCATCGGCAGCAGTACGTCGCCGCGCACGTTGACCCATGTGGCGGCGGGGCAGATCAGCGGCGGCAGCACGGATGCGATCAACGGTTCGCAGCTGTATGCCACGAACCAGGCGATCGACGCCGTCAACACGTCGCTGAGCGGCCAGCTGACGCACTACTACAGCACCAACGATGGCGGTACGCAGCAGGCCAACTACAACAACAACGGCGCGACGGGGGCGAATTCGCTGGCGGCCGGTGTGGCGGCTTCCGCGACCGCAGCCAATGCCACGGCACTGGGGCAAAGCACGCAGGCGACGATTACCGACAGCGTGGCATTGGGTTCGCAATCGGTATCCGATCGTGCGTTGGCGCCGGCCAGCGGCACCATCGGCGGCACCATCATTCCGTACAACAACGTGGATCGCACCTTGCTTGGTGCCGTCTCGGTGGGCAGCGCCAGCACCTACCGCCAGATCACCAACGTGGCCGACGGCACGCAGTCCAACGATGCGGTGACGGTGCGTCAGCTGACCGGTGCGCTGACTTCGTTCGCGACCACCACCACCAAGTATTTCCACGCCAATTCCACCGCGCCCGATTCGCTGGCGGTGGGCACCGATTCGATTGCGGTAGGCCCGAACACGGTGGACAACGGCGACAACGGCGTAGCGATGGGCAACGGCGCCCTGGTGCAGCAGAACGCACCGGGCGGCGTGGCGATCGGCCAGAACGCCACCACCAACCTGCAGGATTCCATCGCGTTGGGTACCAACTCCACCGCCAGCGGTATCCAGTCGATCTCGATCGGCGCGGGCAGCGTGACCTCCAACCCGACCAACGTGGCGCTGGGTTCGGGTTCGAACGCCTCTTCGCAGGCTGGTGACGTGGCGCTGGGCGCCAATTCGGTTACCTCGACGGTGATCAACACGCCGAATGCGACGATCGCCGGCACCACCTACACCTTTGCCGGCACCAACGCGACCAGCACGGTGAGCATCGGCAGCAGCACCTCGCCACGCACATTGACCAATGTGGCAGCGGGGCAGATCAATGGCACCAGCACGGACGCGATCAACGGTTCGCAATTGAACGCCACCAACCAGGCGGTCAACTCGCTCAGCACGGCCACCACTGTCCTGGGCAATACCGTCACCAATCTCGGCAATACGGTGGCCTCGTCGCTGGGCGGCAGCACCACTTACGATCCGACCACCGGCGCCGTCACCACCAACCTGAGCTACGGCGGCAACACCTACAACTCGGTACAGAGCGTGCTGAACCAGATCGGCAGCGCGGTGGACGGGTCGGGCATCAAGTACTTCCATGCCAATTCCAACCTGGCCGATTCGCAGCCGATCGGCACCAACAGCGTGGCGATCGGTCCGGTGTCCACCGCGGGTGCTACCAATGCGGTGTCGATCGGCAACGGCGCAACGGCCAGCGCGAACGCCGGCGACGTGGCGCTGGGTGCGGGTTCCACCACCTCGGCGGTACAGGGCACCAGCAGCGTGACGGTGGGCGGCAATACCTATGCGGTGGCCGGCACTACACCCACCAGCACGGTGAGCGTGGGCAGCGCGGGCAACGAACGCACCATCACCAACGTGGCGGCCGGACAGGTGAGCGCGACCAGCACGGATGCGATCAACGGTTCGGAGCTGTATGCGACGAACCAGCAGGTGAACGCCAACACCAGCGCCATCGCCAACCTCAACACCACCGTCAGCAACATCAACAATGGCGGCAGCAAGTATTTCTCGGCCAATTCCAGCGGCAGCGCGGCTACCGCCACCGGCGCCAACTCCGTGGCGGAGGGTCCCTCGTCGACGGCTTCCGGTACGAACAGTACGGCGATTGGCAGTGGCTCCTCCTCGAGCGGCGACAACTCGGTAGCACTGGGCGCGGGTTCCACGGACGGCGGCCGTTCCAATGTGGTGTCGGTGGGTTCGTCCACCGACCAGCGGCAGATCACCAACGTGGCGGCCGGCACGGCGTCGACCGACGCGGTGAACGTGTCGCAGTTGCAAGCGGCGCAAGCCGGCTCCGTGCAGTACGACAAGAACAGCGACGGCACGGTGAACTATTCGAGCGTCACCGTGGGCCAGGCCGGCACGCCGGCGCAGATCCACAACGTGGCGGCCGGTACGGCGACCACCGACGTGGCCAACGTGGGCCAGGTGAATCAGGCTGTGCAAACGGCGGAGAACTGGGCGCAGAACTACACCGACCAGAAGCTCGCACAGGTCAATCACGACCTCAACGCGATCAACAATCGCGCCAATGCGGGCGTCGCCGCGGGCATTGCGATGTCCAGCCTGGGCCAGGCGTATCAGCCCAACTTGAGCACGTTCGGTGTGGGCTTCGGCTCCTTCCATGGCGAGGCCGGCATGGCGGTGGGCTTGTCCACCATCACCGAAAGCGGACGCTACATCTTCAAGCTGGCCGCTTCATCCAACACGCGCGGCGACGTGGGCGTTGGCGGCAGCGTCAATGTGGTCTGGTGAGGACAGGGAGACGATGAACATGAAACTTTCTTCGACAGGCAAGGTTGTCTTCCTCGCGCTGCTGGCGATGGGCTTGAGCGCCTGCGGCAACGTCAGCCGCAACGTGGCCAAGGATGGTTCCAACGCACAGGAACTGGTGTGGCCGAAAACGGATGACGTCACGCCCATGCATCGCGGCGGCACGTTTCCGGAACTGGATCACTTGCGCCAGCTGCATGCCGGCTTGAACAAGCGGCAGATCTCGCAGCTGATCGGCTGGCCGCATTTTGAGGAAGGCGTGTGGGGCGTGCGCGAGTGGAACTACGTGTTCAACTTTCGCGATGGCGATTCCGACCGCGTGACGGTGTGCCAGTACAAGATCCTGTTCGACCAGGACAAGCTGGCGCGCAGCTTTTACTGGAAGCCGGAAGACTGCGCCCGCTTCGTGAATCCGCCGCCGCCGGCGCCCGCGCCTGTTTCCAAAGCGCAGAAGCAGGAGACCACGCTGGCGACGGATGCGCTGTTTGCGTTCGATCGCTACTCGCTCAAGGACATCACCGATGGCGGACGCGCGCAGCTCGATGCGCTGGCGGCGCGCCTGCTGGATGAGAAGGATCGCATCGCGCACATCAGCGTGGCCGGTTATACGGATCGGCTCGGTAGCGAGGAATACAACCAGGTGTTGTCGCAGCGGCGTGCGGAGACGGTGGCGAAGTATCTCGTCGCCAAAGGCGTGCCGGATGATTCGATCAGCGCCGAAGGGCACGGCAAGGCCGAGCCGGTGGTGCAGTGTGCCGATCAGGCACGCAGCAAGTTGATTGCCTGCCTTGCGCCGAATCGGCGCGTGGTGGTGCGGGTGGATACGCGCGACAAGAGTTGATGCCGTGCGTAGTTCGTAGGTTGGAGTGTGAACTCCAACATCGCCATGCAGGGATATGGCGCGATGTTGGGGTTGGCACCCCAACCTACGGGTTCCTCGCCACATGAGTGGTTGAGGCTTGTTGTAAGTTTTTTTTTCAAAACAGCATCTCGGGAGCTGAATACCATGCGCGTCATTGCTTGTCTTTCCTTCTGCGCCCTGGCCGCCGTCACTGCCAGCGCCTTCGCCCAATCGCCTGCGCCGGCCAGCCAGCCCACGCCGCAGGAAATCGCCCAGCGCAACCAGCAGCTCGAACAAGCGGCCATGCAGGTCGCCGACCTGATCGACAAGGGGCAGGAGGGGCAGGTGTGGGACGGTGCGTCTTCCATGACCAAGCAGCTGATCGCCCGCGACGCGTTCGTGAAAGGCGTCGATGGTGATCGCAAAAAGGTGGGCACGTTGATCACGCGCACGCCGGTCAATCTCAACTTCAGCGAATCGGACGGCAAGAAGCTTCCGCCGGGCCTGTTCGCCAATGTCTCCTTCGCCACGCGCTTCGCCAACGAAAAGCAGCCGGTGCGCGAGCTGGTTTCGTTTCATCTGGATGGCGACAATACCTGGCGGGTGACGGGGTATACGTTGCGGTAAGCGTTATCTGCTGCTGTCCAAAGAAGTCGAATAAGCCTCACCGTCATTCCGGCTTGCGCCCACTGCTGTCCGGGGAAAGCGTCTGCATGTCTTGCAGGAATGACTAAACGTTCGTCATCCCAGCGAAAGCTGGGATCCAGTGCCTTTCACGCTCTGCAAGTCGCTGGATCCCAGCTTTCGCTGGGATGACGAATCGGTAGCGTTGAATTTGCAGGCGAAAATCGCGCATCCGAGTTACATGCCGAAGTTTTTCTTGGCGATTCGAGTTTTCCCCAGACAGCAATGGACCTGCGCCGGAATGACGCCGAGGAACCGGCCAGCTTTTATGAAGTGCGGTGGGTCGATCTTCGTAAGTGGCAAACTCACGGCTCCCACACCCGCCGTCGCTCGCCCTGGATGAAATGCCCCAGCGCCATCAGCGGCCGCACGCGATCGCAGATGATCTTGAAGATCGCCAAGAGCGGCACCGCCAGCACGGCGCCGGGAATGCCCCACATCCAATCCCAGAACAAGAGCGACGCCATCACCAGTACCGGATTGAGCGTGAAGCGCCGCGCCAGCAGCATCGGCGTCACGGCTTCGCCTTCGATCAAATGCACGCAGATATACACCGCCATCGGCATGAACGCTTTCCACAGCGGATCCAGGCTCAGCATGCCCACCGCGAGAAACAGCACCATGCCGCTGATCGGGCCGAAGATCGGTACGTAGTTGAGCATGAAGGCCACCACGCCCCACAGCAGCGGATTGGGGAGGCCGAGGCCCCACATGGCGAGCCCGGTGGCGATGCCGACCAGGGTGTTCATGATGCTGATGGTGATGAGGTACACGGAGATATCCGACTCCACCTGCTGCGCGATATCGATCACCTGCCGCTTGTCGCCGAAGGTGGGCATCACTTCCACCAGCCGGCGCAGGAACGTGTCGCCGGCCAGCAGCAGGAAAAACAGCATCAGCAGCGTCCATACGAAGCCCGAAGCAAAGTGATGCGCGGTAGAAAGCAGCAACTGCTGGATATCGGTGCCGTTGTGCGGTGCCGATTGGCTGCCGCCGCCGACCATCGCACTCTGCGCATGCTTGAACAGCCGCGTCATGCTTTCCAGCGGCTGGCTGATGAAACGCACGCGTTCCTGCAGCCGCGGCAGGCCCTGCGGCAGGCGTTGCGCCCAGCTGGAAGCGGGCGAGCTGAGCAGGTCGACCAGGCCCACGATCACGCCCAGCAGCAAGGCCAGCGCCAGCAGGGCGGCCAACACCCGCGGCACGCGCAGCCGTTTCAACACATTCATGGCCGGCTGCACCAGCAACTTCAGGAAGAACGCCAGCACGATCGGCAACAGCGCTTCCTTGGCGATGTACATGCAGGCCAGCACGGCGATGGCAAGCAGGCCGCCCTGGAAGACATGGGAAGGATCTTCCGGAAGCGGCATGTCTTCCTTGATGCGCTGGTCGGGTGAATTCGCCACCTTAGCTCCGGTCCTGTGGCCGCAGGGTGTTGCGTAGACGATGCGCAGCAGGCGCTCTAGGCAGGGTGAAACCTTTGTGGGCGAGTTGTCAGGCGCGGCCGCCGTTGTTCGCACGCCCTGTCGCGTAGGTTGGGGTGCAAACCCCAACATCGCCATCCGCATGCATTCCAACATTGGGGTTTGCACCCCAACCTACGCGCCCATCACCGGGCGGGGTCAACATGAACTGTCGCTTGCAGGCCTGTGCGCGGGGGCGATGACTTTGCCGCGGGCGTGGGGCTATCGTCCGCTCACGCAATATTTTGCGCGGACTTTCCAGACGGAGCGGCTATGAGCGCGATCGGCAGGGTTTTACTGAGTAGTGTGGCTACCGTGGCCATGGGTGTGGCCTTGCTGGCCGTAACCGCGCCAGCAGAGGCGCAGCGTTACGACCAAGGCCCGCAAGGCGCTTATTGCGCCAGCAACGACAATCGTTTCGCCCGCTGCCAGGTGCCTTGGCGCGATGCGGAACTGGTGCAGCAGGCATCCAAGGCGCGCTGCATCCGCGACCAGACGTGGGGCTTCGACCGTTACGGCATTTGGGTGGATCGCGGTTGCCGTGGGCAATTCGCGCCGGCGCGCGGTTATGGCGGCGGCGGGCGTCCGGGTTGGGGCCGTCCGCAGCAACTGCAAGTGCGTTGCGAGAGCCATGGCGGCAACTATCAGATGTGCCCGGTGGAACTTCGCCGCGACGATTCGGTGCGCCTGGTGAACCGGCTTTCCGGCGCCGATTGCCGTGAAGGAAGAAGCTGGGGCTGGTCGCGCGACGGCATCTGGGTGGATCGCGGCTGTCGCGCCGATTTCGTGGTGGAGCGCCGCTACTGATTTGAACTGGCGGCGTGTTCGATAACTTCAATCGAAAAGGGATTTGCCATGCGTCGTTGCATGTTCGTGGCGTTATTGATGGTGAGTGTTGCCGCCCAGGCCATGTCCAGTTTGCGCGTGGGCGATAAGGTGCTGTCGGTCGGCGATACCGCGGCGCGCGTGCAGGAACTGCTTGGCCCGCCAGTGACGCGCGTCTATCTGCATCGGCAAGATGGTCTGCCGGAGGATCAGGTATCGCGCGGCGAGCAATGGCAATACGTGCAGGACGGAAAGACGTTGATCGTCACCATCACCGACGGCAAGGCCACCGACTTCGAAACGAAGTACAACTGATCGCCGCGCAGCATGCCGTGGCGGGAAGCTCATCCATGGTTTTGGTTATACCGGTGAGGGCTGCCGATTTTCGTTCCAGCGAAAGTTCGGTGCTGTCCGGGGGAAATTTGCTCTGCGGTAGATAAGCGCTTGCGATCATCGGGCGCCACCCTCGTTGCCGGCAAATTCAAGCGCTGCGGAGTCGTCGCCCCGGCGACCTCCAAGTGGCTGGGTCCCGGCTTGACCAGCGTCGCTGTTGTAAAGCGCCTCGCTGTGACGGCGACGTATCAAGCGCTGACGATGGCCTCCAACGAGGCATGGAATTTGCTTCACTTCCGCCATGACCCCGAGCCGGCCAACCAGTCCCAACCACGATATTCCGAGGGTCGTCTCGCAGCGGGCCATTCGCATCCTGGGCAGCGTCACCGCCGTGCTGCTGCTGATCGTGCTGGCGAGCGACCTGCGCTCGAACCTGCGCGCGCAGTGGAACGAAAGCAGCCGCCTGGCGACCGAGGCGGCGATCAACGTGGCGCAGATGGTGCGTGCGCCGCTGAAATCGAGCGCTAATGCACTGATGGTGATCGCCGAGGAATCCCAGCATCTGCATCAGGCATTGCCGGCCCAGCACGATGCGTTGATGAAGACCATCATCGCGGCGGTGGTGCGGCGGCAACCGCAGGTGGTGGACGTTGCGCTGGTCGATGCGGCGCCTTCCGGCGAGACCGCGGCGTCGCCGGAGGAGGGTGACGGCGTGTGGACCTCCTGCGGCACAAACCAGCCTTCGACGGCGGCCGTGCCGTGCTTCGGATCGGTCGAAAAGCATGCCGACGGCAGCTTGGTGCTGCCGCTCGCGGCCTCCGACGACGAAGGCCATCGCTGGGTGGCAGGGCATATCCAGGTGGCCGCGCTGGAGCGCTCCCTGGCCTCCGTGCCGCACGCCGGTAACGTGTTTTTCTCCGTCATGGACGCCCATGGGCGCGTGGTGCTGCAAGGCGGCAAACCCGACCCGGCGGCCGGCGGGGCGCAAATGCCGCGGTGGATGCGCTGGCTGGTCGACAGCCACACCTTTACGCCGCTGCAGGCGAGGGTGCCGGTGGAGAGCTATCCGTTTACGGTGGAAGCCGGCGTGAGCAGCCAGGATGCCCTGGCCGCGTGGTACCGCCAGCTGGCGGCCATCGTCGTTTTCTATCTTTGCTATCTGGTGGCGTTCATCAGCCTGCTGCGGGTGACTTCGCGCGCGACGGCCTTGCAGCAGCACTACATCCGCAGCCTGCAGGCCGCGTCGGAGCATCTGCGCGTGGCGCAGCGGGTAGGGCGAACCGCCATGTGGTCGCTCAGCGACGATGCGCAACGCTTCGAGTGCTCCGAGGACGCCGAGGAATTATTCGGCTTGCCGCGCGGCACCACCATGACCAGCGTGAAGGACATGCTGAGCATGGTGGCGCCGGTGGATCGCCCGCCGCTGATGCATCGAATCCGGGAAGCCTGGAGCAGCGGCGCGCCGCTGCGTACCGAATTTCGCCTGCACCTGGACGACGGCAGCGTGCGTTGCCTGTCCGCCGGCGGCCAAGTGGTGATCGACGAACACGGCGTGCGACGCATGACCGGCACCGTGGTCGACGTGACCGAACAATGGGAAGCGCGGCGCCTGCAACGGGAAAGCGAGGATCGCTTCGACGTGCTGTTCGAGCAGAACCCGCTGCCGTTCTGGGTGTTCGACGTCGCCACCATGCGCATTCTGGAAGTCAACGCCGCGGCGCAGCGCGCGTATGGCTATACGCGCGAAGAATTCCTGGCGATGTCGATTCTGGATCTGCGCGATCCGAGCGATCATTCCTCCGTCCTCGCCGAGGTGGCGGCACCGTCGGAAACGCGCGAAATACCCAGGATATGGGTTCATCGCACCAAGGCCGGCGCGCCCATCAGCGCGCGCATCCACAGCGCCGACATCATGTTCGCCGACCGCCCGGCGCGCCTGATATTGGCCGAGGACGTCACCGCGCACCTGGCCGACGAGCGCGAGCTGGTATATCGCGCCTCGCATGACCTGATCACCGGGTTGCCCAACCAGCATGCGCTGATGGAATGGATGGACGTGCGCATCGCCGCGGGTGCTCCGTTCGATGTGGCCTACCTGCAACTGGTGGGCATGGATGCCGTCGGCGATACCTTCGGCATCCATGTGTCCACGGGCATTCTGCAGGTGGTGGCCGCGCGCCTGGCGCAGTTGAGCGACGGCCATGGTTATCTGGCGGCCATCACGCATCAATCCTTTGCGTTGTCCGACGCCAAGCGCCTGACCGAATCGCTGCTGCAGGCGATGGCCGATTGCATCGCCGAGCCGATCTATTACAAGGACACCCAGCATCAGATAAGCGTGGTGATCGGCGTGGCCCATTACCCGCATGACAGCATCCAGAGCGATGCGCTGCTGGCGCGCGCCGCACTGGCCGCGCACTCGCACCTGCACAGCGACGAGCCGATCCATTATTTCGAGCCGGCGATGGCGCAGCAATCCAAGGAGAAGCTGCATTTCTCGGCTGCCCTGCGCAGGGCGGTGAAGCGCCAGGAATTCGAATTGCATTTCCAGCCGATCGCGCATTTTCCCTCGCTGCAGCCGAGCGGCCTGGAGGCCTTGATCCGCTGGCCGCAGGGCGACGGCAGCTATATTTTTCCGTCGAGCTTCATCCCGCTGTGCGAGGAATCCGGCCTGATCGTGCCGTTGGGGCAATGGGTGCTGGAGCAGGCGGCCAAGGCGAGCCGCGAACTGCGCGATGCCGGCTTCGAGCTGCCCATTGCGATCAACGTCTCTCCCACCGAGCTGCGCAGCCGCGACCTGATCACCAACTTGCGCGCGGTTCGCGCCATGCATGCACTGGCCGATCACGCGCTGCGCATCGAGCTGACCGAAAGCAGCCTGATCGAGCATCGCGACAAAGCCATCGCGATAATGAAAGAGCTGCGCGCGGAAGGGGTGATCGTGGCGCTGGATGATTTCGGCACCGGATTCTCCGGCCTTTCCTACCTGCGCGACCTGCCCATCGACATCCTGAAAATCGATCAGGCGTTCGTGCGCAACGTGGATCGCGACGCGCGTTCGGCGACGATCTGCGAAGCCATCATCGCGCTCGGCAAGAGCCTGAAGGTGAGCATTGTCGCCGAAGGCATCGAGCGCTATTCGCAGTATCGCTGGTTGAACAACCACGGATGCGATGCGGCGCAGGGCTTCTATGTGGGCCGGCCGGAAAAGCTGTCGAATCTGTTGGCGCAATGGTCGCGCGTCAAGGACGACGTGCGCTGAGTTTTCCGTAGGTTGGGTAGGGGCTCCGCCGAAACCCAACGTCGTCATCTACATGGCAACGTTGGGTACGCTGCGCTAACCTCAACGGTACTAACTTAAGCACCGTCGCCCCGGCGAAAGCCGGGGTCCAGTGACTTTGAGGATATAAAAGTCGCTGGGTCCCGGCTTTCGCCGGGACGACGGTGCAAAGTTTGAGGCTCAAGCCAGTGCTATTGGCGCTAACCCAGCCTACGATACATCCCGCACGCTCACGCCACCTGCTTTGCCTTTACCAGCTGCTGCCGTATCGGCAAGCTGCGAATGCGCTGCCCGGTGGCCGCGAAAATCGCGTTGGTCAACGCCGGCGCGATCGGCGGCAAGCCGGGTTCGCCCACGCCGCCCATCGGCAGCGAATGATCGTCGCCCGCCACCAGGTGCACGTGAATCTCGCGCGGCGCTTCGTTCATGCGCAGCACCAGGAAATCGTTGAAGTTGGATTGCTCGGCGCGGCCGTGCTTGAAGCTGATCTCGCCGTGCAAGGCCAGGCCAATGCCCATGATCACCGCGCCTTCCAATTGCGAGCGCACGCGTTCGGGATTCACTTGCGGGCCACAGTCGATGGCGATGTCTACGCGTGGAATGGCGAGTTTGCCATCGGGACTTACTTCCACCTCGCACACCGCCGCGGTGTAGGTGACGAAGCTGTTGTGCGCCGCCAGGCCAAGGCCACGTCCTTTGGGTAGCGAGCGACCCCATTGGGCAGCGGTCGTGACCGTTTTGATTACGCGCTTCAATCGTTGTGTATCGATGGGGTAGAGCGCCGGATCTTCGCTGTAGTTGGTGAATTCGATTTGCGAACTCGGCTTGAACTTGCGATCGGGCCCGATCAGCTCCAGCAGAAAATCGCGATGATCACGCCCGGCCGCGTGCGCCAGTTCCGCGACAAAGCTCTGCACGCCGAACGCGTGTGGGATGTTGTAGACCGAACGGAACCAGCCGATGCGCGTATGTGCTTCCACCGCCGGATTTTCGATGCGCACGTTGGGCACGGCGAACGGCAGGTCGATCATGCCCTGACTCAACTCAAACGGTTGCTCGTGCGCGACATCCGGCATGAAGGTGGACTGGATCGACGGCGCCGCCGTGCGGTGCAGCCAGCCTTCGATCTTGCCCGAACCATCCAGCGCCGCTTCCAGATGTTCGGCTGACACGGCATGGAAATAGTCGTTGACGATGTCGTCCTCGCGCGTCCATAGCAGCTTGACCGGCTTGCCGATGGCGCGCGAGAGCAGGGCCGCTTCCACCACGTAGTCGGGCTTGGACTTGCGCCCGAAGCCGCCGCCGAGCAGGGTGACGTTCACGGTGATGTTCGCATCCGGAATGCCCAGCGCTTTCACCAGTTCATTGCGGATTTCCTGTGGCGCCTGCGTGCACGCCCATACTTCGCACTTGTTGTTGGCGAAATGCGCCACCGCGCACGGCGGTTCCATGCTGGCGTGGGCGAGATGGGGAATGTAGTAGTCGGCGGTAACGCGTTTGCTGGCACGGTTCAACGCCTGCTCGACGTTGCCATCGTCGCGCACGATGGCGCCCGGCTTGCGATTGGCCGCTTCCAGTTGCGCGCGGTAGGCGACCGAGTCGTAGCTGGCGTTGGGACCGCTACTCCAGTTGAGTTTGAGTTGTTCGCGCGCCTTGATCGCCACCCAGCTGTTGTTGGCGATCACCGCGACGCCGCCCAATGGCTGGAAGCCGGAAGGCGGCGGCGTGGCCGGTACCTCGAGCACCTTCACCACGCCGGGCATTTTCTGCGCAGCGCTGCCATCGAACGAAGCGAGCTTGTCGCCGTACACCGGCGGGCGCGCGATCACCGCGTAGAGCATGCCGTCCAGGCGCGTATCGAGGCCGTAATGCGCACGGCCGGTGACGATGTCGTGGCCGTCGATCAGCCCGGTCTTGTCCTTGCCGATGTAGCGGAACTCGCCCGGCGCTTTCAATTTCAACGTGGCCGGATCGGGCGCGGGCAGGGCGGCTGCCTTGGCGGCCAGTTCACCAAAGCCAAGCGTGCGCCCGCTTCTGGTATCGGTCACTTGATGGATGCCGGCTTTCACGTGCTGCACGGGCACGCCCCATTGCGCGGCGGCAGCCTGCTCCAGCATCGTGCGCGCCGCGGCGCCGGCGCGGCGCAAGGCAGCGAAACTTTGGCGCAGGCTGCGCGAACCGTCGGTGTCCTGGTTGCCGTAGCGCACTTCATCGCCCGGCGCCTGCCGCACTTTCACGCGCGCCCAGTCGGCGCCCAGTTCGTCGGCCACCACCATTGCCACGCTGGTGCGCACGCCCTGGCCCATTTCCGAGCGGATGCACACCACGGTCACCGTACCGTCCGGCGCGATCTCGACGAACAGGTGCGGATCATCGCGCAGGCCATGCTCGGCGCCTTCGCCGCCGTACAGCTTCTTCGCTTCCGGCGTGGCCGCGGCACGCGCGAGCGAGGGCAGGCCGAACGCCAGCAACAGGCTGCCCGCGCCGAAGCCGAGCACGAACGCGCGGCGGCTTTCGTTGCAGATGTCCAGATCGCGCCGGCTCATGCCGCACCGCCTTCGCCCGCGGCGAGCTTGATGGCCGCGCGGATGCGCGTATAGGTGCCGCAGCGGCAGATATTGCCGGACATCGCCGTATCGATCTCGGTATCGCTGGGATGCGGATTGCTCTTCAGCAACGATGCGGCCTGCATGATCTGCCCGGCCTGGCAGTAGCCGCATTGCGCCACGTTCAGGCTCAGCCAGGCGCGCTGCACCGGATGATCGCCGTTCGCCGACAAGCCTTCGATCGTGGTGACCTGCTTGCCCGCCGCCGCCACCACCGGCGTGATGCACGAACGCACCGCCGTACCATCCAGATGCACCGTGCACGCACCGCACAAGGCCATGCCGCAGCCGAACTTGGTGCCGGTATAACCCAGCGTATCGCGCAGGTACCAGAGCAGCGGCATCTCGGGCGGACCGTCGAACTGATGTTCGCGGCCGTTGATACTCAGCGTGAGCATGGCGGACCTCGTGGGGCGGGCGGGGAGAGCCGAACGATATCGCCCACGGAGCCGGTTGTGGAATGCCATAAGTTGGTGTGTTTTTGCCTGATCCTGCAGATGGTTCCCGCAGGTCGAGGCGCAGCCGAAACCCAGCGTTGCGATGTAGATGACGATGTTGGGGTTCGGCTGCGCCTCAGCCCAGCCTACGGAAGGCGGCAACGCCACTTTCCCCGCAGCCGTCAATCCGTCATAGTCTTTCCCGCGTGAAAAACGGCTGTAGTCGGGGGCAGGCCGTGAACAACGGGGACACGCTTTCGTTCCGGCTGCCCTGCCGACAATCGCGGCTGTTATTGCGCGGGTGGCTTTCGACTTGAGAGCCGATCCGTTTTGTCGCCAGCTAAGGAAGGGAGTGCGTGAACATGATTGATCCGGCAGCCCAGGCCGAAAGACGCGGACGTCTTGTGTCTCGCTACGTGTGCGTTCTTGCCAGCCTTTTCCTCATCGCTTCATGCATGGCGAGCCGGGCGGAAACGTCGATCAGCCCGGATGTGCTGCGTACGCCGGAGCGCGCGACAGCCGTCGTTTCCGACGGCCAACAGGATATCTACCGCAACGTGCTGGCCGCTTATGCGCAGGAAGAATCGTCGCATCCTGGCGATGTGCAGCTGGTGTTGGCGCATTGCCGCTTTATCGACGGCTTTTCCAACAGCGAGGAACTGTCCTGGACCGACGTGGCTGATGAGGATTTTCAGCGTTGCAAGACCGACCTGCAGACGCGTTTTCCCAACAATGCCGACGCCAATCTATTTCTCGCCCAATTTCGCCATGGCAAGGATGCGTTCGATTTCGCCCGTGCGTTGTTGCCGGCAAGCGCGCATTGGACGGTGCTGCAGCGGGCGGAGCTGCACGAGATTCTTGCCCGCGCGCATACGGCCATGAGCCAGCCTGAGCTGGCCGGCCAGGAAGCGCTGGCGGCGGTGCAGCTAGATCCGACCAGCGATCAGTTGGTGACCGCGCTGCGCTATTTGTGCAATACAGGCCGTGGCAGCCAGGCGGAAGCGCTGCTGGCCCACGCACCTATGCCCAAAGGCTGGATGGAATGGCAACGCGTGCAGTTCGCCGCCGACAACCTGAGCTCTGCGGCGGCGCTTGCCGAACTGCAGCGCGCGAAGCAAACCGGCATGACAGGTGACCCGTGGCTGGAGGCGCGTATCTATTTGCGTTCGGGCAAAACGTCAGACGCGGCGCATGTGCTGGGATGCGGATGCCAGGGCAGTGGCTATGAAACCGTTGACCATTACCAGACGCGCTTGAAGCTTGCCTTGGCGATGGGCGACCGGAAGGCGACGTCGGCTGCATTGCAGGGATGGCTGACCAAGACCGGACTTTCCTGGCCGCTGCTGTCAGCTTATGGAAGCGCGCTCAGGCATGATCCGCTGCAGTTGTTTTCGCCATCTTTGACCAGCCTTGCATTGGCCTTGCTTGGCGCCATGCTCGCGGCGCTCTGCCTGCCCGGGGTCGTGGCGTTTCCAGCGCACTATCGCGGTACCGTTCGTGCGCGCCTAAGCAAGCCTTCTATACCGTTGTTCGAACGCATCGGTTTGCGGCACATGTGGATCGCATGCGCCGCCTATTTCGTTACGACCACCGCCATACCCGTGTTCTGGGGAGAAGGCGCTCTGCATGCATGGCTGACGAACAAGTTCCTCTGGCCGGAAGATCAAACCGCCATCGTGATGATCCAGTCGATGATGGCGGCTGCCGTCAGCGTGCTCATGTTGCCGGCGATAGCGCGTTTTACGGCGCGTGAATGGCTAGGCGATCGTGGCCTGAAGCTGGCATTGGCTACGATCGTGGTATGGACACTGGCGAAGGTGCTCCTGCTCTGGGTGGCAGCGCATACGGGTCAGCTTGGTCAGGCAACGCAGGCGACGCAGCACGACCGTCTCATCACCACTTTGATCCAGGCGGCCACGCACGTAGGCGGTGCGCCGCTGGCCATGCTTATCGTTGCGGTGCTGGCGCCGATCTATGAAGAGCTGATCTTCAGGGGTTGCGTATTGGGTGGGCTCAGCCGGCATATCAGTTTTGGCTGGGCCAACGTGTGGCAGGGCGCGCTGTTTGCGCTGATCCACAACGACATGCGCCATTTCGTGTTCTATTTCCTGATGGGCGTGCTATCAGGCTGGCTGGTGCGCAGGACGCGTGGGCTAGCCGCGTCGATCGGTCTACATATGGCGAACAATGCGGTCGCGTGCGCGGCGGTGCTGTTGATGCACCCGTAATGCACCGTAGGCTGGGTTGAGGCGAAGCCGAAACCCAGCATTGCGATGTAGATGACGATGCTGGGGTTCGGCTGCGCCTCAGTCCAGCCTGCGAGTGCAATGCATCAATGCGCGGCGGCGTGCGCACCTTGCGCAGATGCAACGGCCGCGGCGGCGTTGACCTGCAGCATGCCGTTGGAGGTTTTGCTGGTGCGTAATAGCAGATCGTGCACGGCGCCGGCGTCCAGGTGCGGGTCGGCGGCGAGGAGCAGGGCGATGATGCCGCTGACGTGCGCGGCGGCCATGGACGAGCCGGAGGTAAAATCGTAGCCGCCGCCAGGCTGGGTGGTGAGGATGTCGTTGCCGGGGGCGCTGAGCACGCCCGATGGCGCAGGAGTGTTGCCGCTGACACGTACCACGATGACGCCGGGTGCGTTGTCGGGAAAGCCGCCCAGGCTTCCGTTCGGCGGCAGCGCGGCGACCACGATGCGGCCCTGGTTGAGCAATTGCCCCAGCAGTTTGTCGAGCAGCGGATCGGCCGGGCCGCCGAGGCTCAGGTTCACGATGCGCGCATCGGTGTCGATGATGGCGGCCAGCGCCTTGGCCAGGGTGAACGAGTTGCAGTGCGCGCCGGCGCCGCTGGCCGCGTACCAGCAAGCCTTGTAGATGCTGAGCACCGCGTCCGGCGCAATGCCGACGATGCCTTGATGATTGTTCGCATCCGCTGCGATCACGCCGGCGACTTCGGTGCCGTGATGATCGTGAGCGAACGCCTTCGCATCGCCATCGACCATGTCGTGCGTGTCGTGGATGCGGCCTTGCAGATCCGGATGGGTGAGGTCGGCGCCGGTGTCGACGACGGCGACATGCACGCCTGCGCCCTTGCTCAGGTTTTGCGCCAGCGCGGCATCGGTTTCGACAAAGCCGCGTTGCAGGTCGACATACGGATCGTTGTAGCGATGGTCGTCTTTCGGCGGAAGATCGGAGTAGACCGAGTAATCCTGCAGCGGCTGCGCCAGCTTGACGCGATGATCCTGCGCGAGGGTTTTCAGCAGCGCATCGCGATCCGCACCCGCGGGCGTTTCCACCACCACGCAGTACACGCCCAGTGCCTTGATCGGCCAGCCGGCCACTTCGTGCAGGCCGTAATGCTGTTTCAGGTCGTTCAATTCGGATGCGGCGCGCTGGCCGGCGCCGTAATAACCGGAGGGCACGTAACCGATCAGGCTGGAGCCGGCATGCATGGCCGGCGGCTCGATCGGATTGTTCACCGCCAGCACGATGTCGCGCTGGCTGTCCATGCTGGATGCGACCGGTGCATCCTTGGCCGATGCATGCGATGCGCCCAGGCACGCGAAGACGGTGGCGAGTGCGAACGCACCATGTTGCATGGCGCGCTTCATGGAGTACCGGTCACCGGTTCCGCCAGGCGGACACCGCGCGCGGCGCGCAATTGCTGCACGGTGTCCTGGGTTTTCGGCGCATTGCTGCTGGGGGCGACGGTATAGGCGCCGACATCGTTCGGGCCGCCCACCACCTGCAATTGCAGCGAGTGCAACAGGGCGTTCCAGTCGGCCAGCGTCATGCCTGCATCGGGCACCACGCGGATGGCGCCGGCCGTGGCGGGCGTCGACGGTTCCTGGCTGAGCGTGCGATACGCCGTGTTGCCGCCGCTGGACCACACCTTCAGGCCGAGTGCGCCGATGCCGATCGCCTGGATCAACACCGCCGCGGCCAGGGCGCGCATCAACCAGCCGCCCGATCGTGCGCGCAGCGGTTGCGGTTCCTGTTGCACCGGTGCATCCAGCCGGCCGAGCAGGCGTTGCAGGCCCGCTTCCACGTCCACGTGCACGTCCGAAGGCAGCGACATCGCCTGTTTCAGGCGGCTTTGCTGCGCGAACTCCGCGCGGCATGCCGCACATTGCGCCAGATGCTGCGTCAGCCAGTCGCTTTGTTCCTGGCTGGCGCTTTGCTGCAGCACCCACGGCATCATTTCCCACGCGCGTGGGCAATCCTGGCTGGAATAGGTCGGTAACATCGTCATGGCGCTTGCTCTTTCACGGTAAGTGAGCGTTCGGCGAGAGTCGGCAGTACGTTGCGCAATTTGACGCGCGCATGAAACAACCGTGCTTTCACCGTGCCCACTGGGCATTGCATGATGGTGGCGACATCGTCGAGGGTGTGGCCTTCGCCGTAGACCAGTTCCACCACCGCGCGCTGGTCGGCGGACAGGCGTTCGAGACCCTTGCCCAGCCAGTCGCGCAATTCGCGGTCTTCTTCCGGATCGGTCGCCGGTACGCGGTCTTCCGGAATGTTGTCGTCGACCGGTTCGTCGCCATGTTGCCGCAGCGCCTTGAGGCCGCAGCGATAGGCGATGCCCATGATCCAGGTGGATACGCGCGAATCGCCGCGGAAATCGCCGGCTTTCTGCCAGGCGATCCAGAAGCAGTCGTTGATCACTTCCTCGATGACGTCCGCGCGCCGGGTCAGGCGCGACAGGAAGCGACACAGGCGGCCGTGGTAGCTGCGGTACAGCGTGGCCAGCGCGGTGCGATCGCCTGCCGCCATGCGTTGCAGCAGCAGACGATCGGTGGCATCGGTAGATGATTCGGCGTCGTTCATGGGAGTCGATGGCGTCGGTAGACGACATTAAGTGCTGTTTGAGCGCCGAAAGGTTGCCTTCGTCTTAAAAAGCCCAGGAGATCGTGCCAACCCAGGGCGCGGCGGCGGCGCCCTGGCGGCGCATGTCCGGATCGGTGAAGACGCGGTCCAGCTCCACCCGCCACGGGCCGTAGCCCCAGCCCAGCCCGATATGCCCGTAGCCGTAGTATGAGCGCATCCGCGCGGGGTGGTAGTAGACGTAACCGCCATACGGGCCGTTGGGCACGTAGCTGGCGTAGCCGGCCGAACCGGTCAGCGGCTGGGCCACGCCCAGGCCGGCGGAAACGGCGAAATGCTGCGGCAGCGGCCAGTGCACGTCGACGTCCGCCGCGCCACGCGGCGAATGGTCGTCGCCATGGGTAAGCGTGATGGCGGACAGGCCGAAACTCAGCACGTCCCGGTACATCCAGTTCACGCTGGTTTCGACCCGTTCGAACGGGCGGCTCGGGCCGTTGCCGGGGTAGGCGTAATAGACCACGCCGGCCTGCATGCGCCAGTCGCTGGAAAGCGGCCAGTAGTGCGCCACCTCGGCCATCGCTTCGGAACCGTGCCCGACCGAGCGCACTTCGGTCGCTGCGGACATGCCCAGGATCCAGCCGGAGGCCGAGCTCCAGGTGAGGTTGCCTTGCACGATCGGCGTGTTCGGGGAAATGGCCAGGCCGCGATCGATCAACTGCGAGCTCACTGCCACTGCGCCGCTGAGGGGGGGGGATTGGGCGTGGAGCGGGGCAGTGAGCAGGGTTCCCGACAAGAGGGCAAAAGGGATGCGCCTGAGCACGTGGAGGGGCGTCACTGTGCGAGGCCCCGCAACGCTCCGTCGACCCGGCGAACGCCGGGGGCCAGCGTCTTCGGCGATGCACAAGTCGCTGGGTCCCGGCGTTCGCCGGGACGACGGATCAACGTGTCCTTGGCGGCCTTCCGCGCGCGCGGAGATGACAGCTTGTCGGGACCATGCCCGGAAAGGAAGGAGTACGGCATGACCGCCTTATAGACGATCCCTCCGGACAAGGGAATGTCATCACCGGCGGGAGGATGTCATCAGTGCAGCGTCCCCAGGTAGCTGATGAGGTCGTCCAGCTGCTTGGGATCGTTCAAGCCGTCGTACTTCATGCGGGTGCCCGGGTTGGCCTGCTTGGCCGGTTGCGACAGGTACCAGTGCAGCTTGTCTTCGGTCCAGTTCCAGTGCGCCTGCTTGAGGGCGTCGGTGTAGTTGTAGTCCGGTGCGGTGCCGGCCGCACGGCCCACGATGCCGAACAGGCTGGGGCCTTTCTTGTTCTTGCCTTGCTTCGGGCTATGGCATTCGGCGCATTCGGATTTGAACACGTCCGCGCCGGCGGACGCATCGCCGGCATGGCTCAGGGGCGAGGCCAGGGTCCAGCCGAAGGCCAGGGCGGCCATCGCCATAACGCGCAGGGACCGGCGCAAAACTGATCGGATCACTCTCTGACTCCTGTTCGTGGGTTATTTCTTGCACCAGGGGAAAGATCCCCTCTTCCGTGCAGGAAGAGGGGATAAAAAACGGCACGCAGGGGATGGGACCGGCGCCGCGTCGATCACTAGAACGCCACGCTCGCGAATAGCAGGAAGGCGTTGAGATCTTTCGCGTTGGTCCCCGTGCCGTTTGCAGGCACACCAAACACATTGGTGCTGCTGCCGTTGAACTTGTTGAAGCGGAACCAGGTGGCGGCCAGGCGCAGGTTGGCAATGGAAGTGAACGAATCGTCCTTGCCGAACGGTGTCCAGAACACGGTGAAGGAATTGCTGCTGGTGTCCGGTTGGCCATACGGCACGAAGCGCACGATGTCGTGCGTGCCGGTGCTGACCATGTGCGAAATGATCACGCCGTAGCTTTGCTTGAACGTATAGGTAAGCGTGGCCGTCTGGTCGTGCACGACGCCGCGCGGCTGCGCGAGCAGGCCGGGTACCGGGCCGGCCGGTGTGGTGGCGTAGCGGCGGCGCTCCATGATGTTCACGTAGGCGAACTGCAGAATGTGCTCGTGATTGCCCAGGAACTGGTACGTCACGTCATAGCCAAGATCCGTGACGTGTTCGCTCGGGCCGCTGCGCGGCAGCTGGCGATCGGTGGTCAGCCCGACCAGGCCGGCCGAGAAGAACTGGCGCTTCAGGTCCTTCATGTACGCGAAGCGTCCGTACACGGTGTTGCTGAGCTTGCCCGGATCGCCGCCGAGCGAGTAGCCCAGGTTGTACTGCATCGACGTGGGAAGCGAATTGTAGGTGCCCAGTTCGCCGTACCAATTATTGTCGTACAGCGCATACACGCTGGCGCCGATCACGCGGTAGGCCAGCGTATTGGAACTGGAAGGATTGAGCAGGCTGCCCGAAACCGTCGGCGGACCGTTCTGCATGGAGGCCGGCAGCGCATTGACCGGGTCGTTGAAACCGGGATTGTTGTTGACGCTGACGCCGACCAGCGCGTCCTTGCCGCCGAGCTTGAGATCCTTGGCCACGAAGCGCAGGTCGACGTCGCTCAACTGGGTATTGAATTTGTCCTGGCCGTTGTTGTTGATCGCCACCTTGACGAAGCCTCCGACCTGATCCGACACCCGGCCGGCCAGATAGATATCGGCCGAGCTCAAGAGGTTGCTGCTCTTGCCGGTGGCCGGCACCGTGCGCGTGCCGTTCAGTTGCACCGCCGCCGGAATCTTGGTGCCCTGGCCATTGGTATCGGTGTAGCCGTTCATCTTGAAACGCATGCCGTATGGCGTAAGCCCCGGCCCATACGCGCCGGCGTGGCAGTCCGCGCAGGCCGAACCGGTCTGGCGTGCGTAGGCGGGAACGGCTTGCGCGCCCGTGCTGGCGAACAAGGGAAGCGCAGCCAGGCCGTACCACCAGAGCTGCTTCCCAGGCCGGCTCGGCGCGCGTCGGTGCAGAGAAGTGGACACAAGAATCTCCTTGGGTTTCAGTCGAGGGTGGTGGTGCGTTGTCGACGCCGGCTCGGCCACATCGCGCGCAGCACGTCGTCGCGCACGATGAAGTGGTGCCACAGCGCCGCACCGGTATGCATCAGTACCAGCGCAAGCAGTACCCACGCCGTGTCGATGTGCCAGGCCTGCAAGGAATCGGCGAGGTCTTCGTCCGCGCCGACCAGCGCGGGCAGCGTCAGGCCGAACAGATGCACCGGGCGATCCTGCGCGTTGCTGAGCGCCCAGCCGAGCAGCGGCTGGGCGAGCAGCAAGGCGTACAAGGCGAGGTGCGTAAGCGTGGCCACGGCGCGGATGGGTTTGGACATCCGGCCGACCGCGGCGAGCTTGCCGGTACGGATGCGCACCACCACGCGGATGAAGAACAAGGCCAGCACGAACAGGCCGAAATGGCGATGGCCTTCCAGCAGCCACAGCTTCAGCTCGCGACCGCTGACCACTTCGTCACGCAGCAAGACAAGGATCGCCGCCACGCATACGCACAGCACGGTCAGCCAGTGGAACAGCACGATGTTTCTTGGACGCGCCGGTTTGCTCTCGATCGTTTGCGTTGCCGTCATGCTTCCTGTCCCCGAATCCCGGCCCGATGAAGCAGGGCTTGATGCGCGTGAGTGCGGAGTCGGGTGCGAAAGGTTGCGTGGAAGCCGCGTCCCATTCGATCTCGTAGGTTGGGGTGCAAACCCCAACATTGCCATCTACACGAACATCACGATGTTGGGGTTCGCACCCCAACCTACGGCGGCGGTCGGAGAAACCGGCGCAACCTTTTCATGACAGGGCGGCACTCATTCCCGTGACGCAATCACGGATACCGGCGGCCGGTTCTCTCATGCACATTCAACGAGTCCAGTTGCAGCAGCACGGCGACGATCGCGGCATGCTCATCGCCCTGGAGAAGGACCGCAACGTGTCCTTCGACATCCAGCGCGTGTATTACCTGTTCGCCACCAAGCATCAGGTGCATCGCGGCCAGCATGCGCACCGCAACTTGAACCAGTTGGCGGTGGCGGTGCGCGGCTCGGTCACGTTCCTGCTCGACGATGGTTCCGGGCCGGTGGAAGTGGTGCTGGACGATCCGTCGCAAGGCCTGCTGCTGGGCCGGATGGTGTGGCGGGAGATGTACGACTTCAGCGAAGACTGCGTGCTGATGGTGCTGGCCGACCAGTTGTACGACCCCACCGACTACATCACCGACTACGACGAGTTTTTGCGCGAGGTAAAAAATCCCCTAGGAGACCTGGCCGCATGTCAGAACGGCTGATGCCTGCCAGTGCGCAATGTCAATACAGTTCGCCCGCGGGCGTGGGTAACGCCGATATGGACATCCCCTTTCTTGATCTCAAAGCCATCAATGCCCGCCACGCCGACGAGTTGAAGGCTGCCGCCGCGCGCGTGATCGACTCGGGCTGGTACATCCTGGGCCAGGAGCTGGCCGCCTTCGAGCAGGAGTTCGCCGCGTACTGCGGCGTGCGCCATGCAATCGGGGTGGGCAATGGGCTGGATGCGCTGTCGCTGATCCTGCGCGGCTACAAGGCGCTGGGCGCGCTGCACGACGGCGATGAAGTGATCGTGCCGGCCAACACCTTTATCGCCAGTTTTCTCGCCATCACCGAAAGCGGGCTGGTACCGGTGCCGGTGGAGCCCGATCCGGTCAGCTTCAACCTCGACCCGTCACGCGTGGCGGCGGCGATCGGTCCGCGCACGCGCGCGATCATGGCCGTGCATCTGTACGGGCAACTGGCGGATATGGTGGCGCTGGGCAAGCTGGCCGAACATTACGGCTTGCTGTTGATCGAGGACGCCGCGCAGGCGCACGGCGCGCGCGGCGGCGAACGCAAGGCCGGCGCGTTCGGGCACGCAGCGGGCTTCAGTTTTTTTCCCGCCAAGAACCTGGGCGCATTGGGCGACGGCGGCGCGATCGTCACCAACGACAGCGTGCTGGCGGCGCGTGTGGCCGCGTTGCGCAATTACGGTTCGGAAGTGAAATACCAGCATCTTTACCAGGGCATCAATTCGCGCCTGGACGAGCTGCAGGCGGCCTTGCTGCGCGTGAAGCTGCCGTACCTCGACGGGGACACCGCACGACGCCGCCAGGTGGCGCGGCGCTATCGCGACGGCATTCGCCATCCCTTGATCCACCTGCCTGAAGTGACTGACGAAGCGCGGCATGTCTGGCATCTGTTCGTGGTGCGCTGCGCGCAACGCGAAGCCCTGCAGCGGCATCTGGCCGCGCACGGCGTGCACACGCAGGTGCATTACCCCGTGCCGCCGCATCGCCAGTTGGCTTATCCCGCACTGCATGCGCTTCAGTTGCCGGTGACGGAACAGTTGCACCGGGAAGTGCTGAGCCTGCCGATCGGGCCGGCGCTGTGCAGCGATGACGTGGAGCGTGTCATCGCCGCATGCCAATCGTTCCAGGGCGCGGCATGAGCATCGTGCGCGCCGGCTTCTATTCGAGCATCGCCACCGCGGCGCGGCTGCTGGCAGCGTTGGTGATCGTGAAGCTGGTGGCCTGGCTGGCCGGGCCCGAAGGCGTGGGCAAGCTTGGGCAGTTCATGAGCCTGATGTCCTTGCTGGCGGTGCTGGCCGGCGGCGGCATCAGCGCGGGCATCGTGAAATACGTGGCGGAATACCGCCACGACGCGCAGCGGCTTTCGCGTCTGTTGTCCGCCGCGCTCTGGTACGCGTGCGTCGCTTCCGCCGTGATGGGTTGCGCCGCGTTGTTGATGAGCCGTCCGCTTTCGCTGTGGCTGCTGGGCGATGCGCGCTACGAAAACCTGATCCGCCTGCTGGCCGTGGCGCAGCTCGGCATTGCGCTGGCCAATTACATCCTGGCGGTGATCAACGGTTTCATGGACGTGCGCCGGCTGGCGTTTATCCAGGTGCTCGGCTCAACGCTGAGCGTGGTGCTGGCGCTGGGCCTGTCGCGCTGGCTGCATTTGTACGGCGCGCTGTTGGCGCTGGTGGCAGGGCAGTTGTTGCTGCTGGTGGTGGGCCTGCCGGCGTGGCGGCGCAGTCCGTATTTCCAGCGCGGCATGCTGCGCTTGCAGTTCGATCGCGAGATGAGCCTGAAGCTGGCGGCGTTCTCGATCATGACGCTCACCTCGGCGCTGCTGCTGCCGCTGATCAATATCGCCGTCCGCAATCATCTGGCCTTGCAGTACGGCTGGGAGCGGGTGGGTTACTGGCAGGCGGTGAGCAAGGTGTCGGATGCCTACCTGCTGTTCCTCACCACCGCGATCAATATCTACTACTTGCCCAAGCTCGCCGCCACGCACGATCGCGGCGCGCTGACCAGCGAGCTGCGCCATGCGTACCGCTATTTGATGCCCGCGGTGCTGGTGCTGGCGCTACTGGTGTACGCCATGCGCGGCTGGGTGACGCGCCTGTTGTTCAGTGCGGACTTCGCCGCGGCCAATGCCTTGTATGGCCCGCAGCTGTTGGGAGACGTGCTCAAGATCGCCTCGTTCATGCTGTCGTACCTGATGCTGGCCAAGGCGATGACGCGGCTGTTCGTGATTTCCGAGTGCGTGTTCGCGCTGAGCTATCTCGCGCTGGTCTACATGTTTACCGCCTGGTTCGGCCTGGTCGGTGCGATGTACGCCTTTGCCCTGAATTACCTGTTCTATCTCGCGTTCAACCTGGTCGTTGCGCGACGTTACCTGGGGGCGCTATGACGACAGCAGCCAACGTGAAGCCCATGCACGCCACGGCGCGGCCGCTGGTTTCGATCCTGATTCCGGCCTACAACCACGAGCGTTTCGTGCAGCGCTGCCTGGACAGCGTGCTGGAAGATCCGTATCCGGCCAAGGAGATCGTGATCATCGACGACGGTTCCAGCGACCGCACCGGTGAGAAGATCGCCGAATGGATCGCGGCGCAGGGCCATCTGCTGCGCGTGGAATACGTGCAGCGCGAAAACCGCGGCATCAGCGCCACCTGGAACGAGCTGGCCGCACGCGCGCGCGGCGAGTTCCTGCGCCTGTGCGCGAGCGACGATTATCTGCTGCCGGGCGGCCTGGAAGCGCAGGTGCGTTATCTGCAGAAACATCCGGCCAAGCGCGCGGTGGTCGGCGATTGCTTCGTGGTGGACCAATACGGCAACAAATTGCACGACAGCGGCATGCGCGACCTGCATCATGCCGACAAGCGTTTGTACGGCAGCGACGAGGGCATCCGCCGCGCGGTGATCAGCCAATGGGCGATCGGCGGTCCGGTGGCGCTGCTGCACAAGAGCGCGCTGGAGATGGTCGGCCGCTGGACCGAAGGCTTGCGTATCGATGACTGGGATTTCTTCCTGCGCCTGGCCGCGTGCGATGCGCTCGGCTTCATCGACCTGCACGTGGGTTCGTATCGCCTGCATGGCAACAATGTGAGCAAGACGCGGCATACGGCCACGCGCATCGTCAATCTCACCGAATCGTGCCAGGTGGCGCGGCGCCGGGCGGAGCTGTTCGACGAGCCGCACCGCACCTTGCTCAAGGCGCAGGCGCATTACATCTGCGCGAAGATCGCCTTTCTGCAGAAACGCCTGTTCGCGCTGGCTTTCCACCTGCTGGTGTACGTGGCGCTGCTGGGCATATCCAAGCTGAGGCTGCCGCCGATCGGCGCGCTGCTGGAAAAGACATGAACCGGTTGCTGCGCCTGCCGTCGATCTATCTGGTGCTGCCGATGCTGCTGGCGTGCGTGCTGACGCTCTACAGCTTCGACATGCCGGATGCGTATCTGGAAGGCCTTTCGCTGCTGGCGCTCGCAGCGCTGGGCGTGCTGCTGATCGACCTGTCGTTCGGTACGCGCCTGCCGCCGCTGGCCAGCTTTCGCCATCACCGCTATGCCGGCACGCGCGAAGCCTTCGTTGCGCTGGCCTATGCCATGGCGGTCGGCTTTTTCTGCCTGCTCGATCTGGCGTTGTTTCCGATACCGTTGCTCACCAATCCGTCGTCCTACGCCACCATGGAGGGCGGCCACGAGCACATCCGGCACATTTCAGATATGTGCTGGACCTTGCCGCCGATCGGCCTGCTGTGTGCGCGCAACCGCTGGCTGCGCTGGACACTGATCATGACCGGCCTGGTGTTTCCGGTGCTGGCGATCGACCGCAATCGCATTTTCGCCTCGCTGTTCGCGCTGGCCATGGTGTTGCTGCTGCGCCGGGACGAGCACAAGCCGGTGCCATGGCTGCGCGTGGTGTTGCTGGTGGCGTTGGGCGGCACGGTGTTTTCGGTGCTGGGCATGTTGCGTTCGGGCTCGCTCGATACGGTCACCTTGCCTTTCAGCCAGGCTTACCGCGATGCGTCGCAGGGCGTGAAGTGGCTGCTGCTCTACGTCGCCGCCGGGCCGTACAACTTCGGCGCGATCTACGCCAAGCACTACGTCAATGCGTCGTTCCTGCTCAGCCAGCTGGTGCCGGGCGCCGCCGTCGCCACGGCCGATACGGATATCCCGCTGGACGCGCCGAACATCAATGTGGGCACGGAGTTCTTTCCGTTCCTGCTGGCGTTTGGCCCGGCCGGCGCGGTGTTGTCGATGCTTGGGCTGTATGCCTTGCTGGCATGGAGCGTGCGGCGCCTGCGCGCATCGACGGGACTGTTTCCCCTGCTGATTTTCCTGCGCGTTGCCTACGTGTGCGTGATGTCGCCGTTCGCGCCGCAAGCCTATACCTGGACCAATGCCGGCTTTATCGCCGTGTGCCTGCTGCTGCAGGCGCTGCCCATCTGGCTCCCAAACCGCAACGCGCTATATCCACTTTCCGACGAGCACGACTATGCAACGAGATGAAATCTATGTGATCGATATGTGGCGCATCCTGCGACGCGAATGGCGCTGGTTCCTGGCCGTGCTGATCGTGGTGCTCGCCGCCGTCTTCGTTTTCCTGCGCGTGACCAAGCCGCAATGGCAAGCCGATGCCTGGATCCAGATCGGGCAGGTCGGCGCCGCGCCGGCCGGGCAGGATCCGAAAGCCGAACCGCTGCAGCGCGTGCTGGAACGCCTGAAGCTGATTCCGTTCCAGAACCAGACCCTGCAGAGCGTGGGCATTGGCGAGCGTACGCCCGAAGGCCGGCTTTACCGCCATAGCCTGAAGCTGGAGCCACTGCCGTACGCCGGTCCGCTGATCAAGCTGAGCGTGCGCGCGCACTCGCCGGAGCTGGCGCGCAAGCTGGCCGAAGCCACCGTCGATCAGCTGAAAATCATCCACCACGACGCCGAGGCCATGCAGCTGAATTTCGCCCGTGCCCGACTGGCCCAGGTGCAGGCGGATTTGCAGCAGGTGACGGCGGAACGGGATCACCTGCAGCAGGTCGCCACCCAGACCAAGGACGGTTTTGCAGGCCTGCTGCTGACCAGCAAGAGCGACGAGATCCGTTCCCTGCAACAGGCGCGCAGCGACCTGGAGGCACGCCTGAGCAGCAGCTACACCTACGACACATCGCTGATGTGGCCGGTCTACCTGCCGGAGAACCCGGCATTTCCCAATCCTGCGTTGACGTGGGGCGCCGGTGGCGTGCTGGGCCTGTTCCTGGGCACCCTGGCGGCGGTGTGGCGCAACGCGTTGCGGCGGCGTGCGGCGGTTGCTGCAGCCACGTCGCGTCTGGTCGCGGAGCTGTCGTAGGCTGGGATGAAATCCCAGCACTGACCTGTGCATCGTGATGCTGGGATTCCATCCCAGCCTACGCGGAAGACATCACTACATGAACGATCAGGCCACGATCCATCCACTCTCCGATGTACAAAGTCCGCACATCGGCGCGCGCACGCGGGTGTGGCAATACGTGGTGATCCTCGAAGGAGCGCGCATCGGCGAAGACGTCAACATCTGCTCCCACTGCTTCATCGAGAACGACGTGGAAGTCGGCAACCGCGTCACCATCAAGTCCGGCGTGCAGCTATGGGACGGCCTGCGCATCGAGGACGATGCCTTCATCGGCCCGAACGCCACCTTTACCAACGACCCATTCCCGCGCTCGCGCGTGCGCCCGGCAGCGTTTCTTGAGACGCGGGTATGCAAAGGCGCATCGATCGGCGCCAACGCCACCATTCTCCCCGGCATCACGATCGGGGAGGGCGCGATGGTAGGGGCCGGCGCCGTAGTGACCAAATCGGTGCCACCGTTTGCGATCGTCGCCGGCTCGCCCGCGCGTGTCGTGGGCCATGTCGGCACGTAGGTTGGGGTGCAAACCCTAGCACCGCCTCCACGTTCAACCAAATCTCCCCTAGCCGGCACTTACGCATGTGCCACATCCGGCGACGCGGAGATCGAAGTGAGCGGTACCTACGAGCTTGAAACGGGCCAGCGGGCAGGGGCGATGAACGAGTCGCAGCTGCTCGATACGCAGCGCGCCTTCGACAGCGTGGCGGCGGATTACGATGGCCCGCGCGGCAACAACGCGCTGATCCAGCGCATGCGCCTCACTTTGTGGAATACCGTCCGCAAGGAACTGCCGCCCGGTTCGCGCCTGCTGGATCTGGGATGTGGAACGGGCATCGACGCGGTGGAATTCGCCTTGCGCGGCTACCGGGTGGTGGCCAGCGACTGGTCGCCGCGCATGATCGAACGCACGCACGACCGTGCTGCCGCGGCAGGCGTCGAGGCGCAGGTGGCGGCGGTGCACGTGGGCGTGCACCAGCTCGACCGGCTGAAAGGGGAGTTCGACGGCATCTATTCGAACTTCGGTCCCTTGAACTGCGCGCCGGACATGGGCGCAGTCGCAGCCGAATGCGCGCGCCTGCTGCGGCCCGGCGGCAAGCTGGTGTTTTCGGTGATCGGGCGCATCTGCCCGTGGGAAGCGGGCTATTACCTGTTCAAAGGGCGCTTCAAGCGCGCCTTCGTACGTGCCGCGCGCGGCGTCACGCCGGTGGGTATGAACCGCCACACCATCTGGACCCGCTACTACCTGCCGCGCGAGTTCTATCGCGCATTCGCGCCGCATTTCGCACTGGACGATTACCGCGCACTGAGCCTGTTCATGCCGCCGCCGTACCTGGTGGATGTCTATGAGCGCCATCGCAACGCGTGCGAAACACTCGGCCGGCTCGACGATCGCTTCGGTGCGCTGCCGTTGCTGCGCGACATGGGCGATCACTTCCTGATCACCATGCACCGGCGCTGATGCCGTGAACCGATCCGCGCGCGCCAACCTCTGCCTGTGCCACGCCGCGACGGTCACGCCCGACGGCGTGGCGCGCGCGACGCTGTCCATCAGCGAGGGACGGATCGACAGCGCGATCGCGTCGTCGGCATATCACGTGGATTTGCGCGATCACCTGATTTTTCCCGGCCTGATCAACGCACACGATCACCTGCACGTCAACGCGGTACCGCCGCTGCCGGCGCATGCGCCGTTTCCGAACAGCTATGCGTGGATCGCCGCCTTCCAGGCGCATTTCAATACGCCCGAAGTGGTCTGCGCGTTGCAGATACCCAAAGCGCTGCGCATGCGGCACGGCGCGCTGAAGAATCTGCTGGCCGGCACCACTTGCGTGGCGCATCACGATCCATGGCATCCGGTGCTGGATGAGGATGATTTCCCGGTGGCGCTGCTGCGCCGTTACGGCTGGAGCTACGCGCTTGGCTGGCCCGATTACGGTCCGCCGCTGCAACAGAGCTTCGCCGCCACGCCATTCGACCGGCCGTGGCTGATCCACCTGGCCGAAGGCACCGATGCGGTCGCGCAGGCTGAGCTGGCGTTGCTGGATCAATTCGGCTGCCTGGCCAGCAACAGTGTGCTGATCCATGGCGTGGGCCTGCGCGAGCAGGATGTCGAGCGCGTGATCGCGCACGATGCCGCGGTGGTGTGGTGCCCCGGCAGCAACCTGGCCTTGCTGGGGCGCACGCTCGATCCGCGGCGTTTGTGCCAGGCAGGCCGCCTGGCGCTGGGCAGCGATTCGCGCGTAAGCGGTGCGCGCGATCTGCTGCAGGAACTGACGGGCGTGATCGATGGTTATGGCTTGAGCAGCGCGCAACTGCTGCAACTGGTCACGACGCATGCGGCGCGCATTCTGCGCATGCCTTCGCGCGGGCACCTGCTCCCCGGCGCGCATGCGGACATGGTGATCGTGGAAGACCTGGGCGGCGACCCCATCCGCAGCCTGGCCGGCATCGAGCGCAGCCGCATTCGTGCCGTGCTGCGCGATGGCGTACCGCGCATCGCCGACATGGATTTCGCCGCATGGTTCGATGAAGCGGGCGTGGAAGCCGTGCCGGTGATGCTGGACGGCCGGCCGAAGTTGCTTGCCAAGTCGCTTGCCGAGCCCGCGCTCATCGCACTCGAACCAGGGCTGGAACGGGTGGCGAATCCGCGCCGCCGCGAACGCAGGCTGGCCGTTGCTGGCGGGAGGGGCTGATGTCGCGTGCACCGGTTCTTTCGCCCGCCGCCGCCTATGCCTTGTGGGCGCCCAATTATCCCGCGCACGCGCACAATCCGGTGATGAGCGCCGAAGAGCGCGCGATGCTCACGCTGATGCCGGCCGACCTGCATGGCAAGAATGTGCTGGATGCCGGCTGCGGCAGCGCGCGCTATATGTTGCGCGCATTGCGGCGCGGTGCGACGCACGCGATCGGCGTGGATCTTTCCGAAGCCATGCTGCGGCGAGCGTATGCGGAACTGACCGCCTGCCATTTCGACGCCGGCATCGGGCTTGCGCAAGGCAGCGTGACGGCGTTGCCGGTGCCCAACGCCTGGGCCGACGTCACCGTCTGCGGCTTGGTGATCGGGCATCTGGAACATCTGCGTAGCGCGTTGCGCGAATTGCACCGCGTCACCAAGCCGGGCGGCGTCGTGCTGTGCAGCGACGTGCATCCGATCGGGCCGGCGCTTGGCTGGCAACGCGACTTCAAGGCAGACGGCCAGCGTTTCGCCGTGCAGCACACGCAGCATCTGTATAGCCACTGGCATGCGGCATGCGCGTCGCTCGGGCTGGTAATCGAGGACGTGCTGGAGCCGATGCTGGACCCCGCGGATATTCCTTCCGGCGCGCATTTCGATCCGATCGCGCTGCAGGTGCCGGTGGCGTTGGTGTTCCGGTTGCGCCGTTCAACCTCATCCTCCGAAACCCCACATAGGTTGGGGTGCAAACCCCAACACCCGCCATGTTCGTAACGATGACGATGTTGGGGTTCGCGCCCCAACCTACGCATGGCCGTCATTCCCGCAAAGTCGAGAATGACGGCCGTGAGGGTTACAGGTCAGCCATTCATCGCGTTGCATAAGAAACCATGAGCCACTCGCCCCGCACGCTGTTGATCAACCCCACCATCACCTCGCGCTCCAGCGCGCGCTTCCCGCTGTCCCTGCTGCACCTGTCCGCCACGCTGGACAAGCATGGCAGCAGCGAGATCGTCGATGGCAACGTCGATCGCGACCTGATCGGCGCCACGCTCGACAAGCTGGAACAGCGCGACTTCGACGCGGTGGGCGTGAGCGTGATGGGCGGCCCGCAGATCGCGCCGGCCATCGAAGTGTCCAAGGTCATTCGCGCACGCTTTCCAGCCACGCCGATCATCTGGGGCGGCTATTTCCCCACGCTCTATACCGATACCGCGCTGGCCGCGCCGTACGTCGATTACGCCATTCGCGGGCAGGGCGAGGAGAGCCTGCCCGAACTGGTGGCCGCGCTGCGTCAGCCGCAACCGGCATTGGCGAACATCGGCGGGTTGTCGTGGAAGGACGGCGACCGCATCGTGCACAACCCCAACCGCCGTTTTTCGCTCGGCGACAGCGGCCTGGTGCTGCCATACGAAAAGCTCGGCGATCCGCGCCGCTATCTGGCGCGCACGTTCCTGGGCCGGCGCACCGCCGCGCACCAGGCGGCGATCGGTTGCCGTTTCCGCTGCACCTTCTGCGGCGTGGCGGCGATGTTCGGCGGCACCACCCTGTTGCCGACGGCGGCGCGGCTGGAGCGCGAGCTGAGCTATCTCAAATACGAACTCGGCGCCGATTCGATCCAGTTCTTCGACCACAATTTCTTCGATCGCGAAGAAGACATGATCCCGCTGCTGGAAGTGATGGCAAAACTGGAAATGCCCTGGTGGTGCTACGCGCGCGCCGATGCCTTGCTGAAGCTCTCGGAAAGTTCTTGGAAGCTGGTGCGCAAGAGCCGCCTGAAAATGGCCTATATCGGCGCGGAATCACCCAGCGGCCAGATGCTGAAGGAAATCCGCAAAGGCACGCGCCCGGACCAGACCCTGCAGGTGGCCGAGCTGTGCCGGCGCAACGGCGTGATTCCCGAACTTTCCTTCATGGTCGCACCGCCACAGAACACCGAGGAGGAAACCGAGCACACCTTCGAGTTCATCCGTGAGCTCAAGCAGATCAATCCGCAGGCGGAGATCATCGTCTACGTCTACACGCCATTGCCGGAAAGCAGCCGGCACGAGAAGGATCGCGGCAAGCGTCCCGGCATGGCCCTGCACGATCTCAACGGCGAGCCGGTGATCTTTCCGAAGACGCCCGAAGAATGGACGCAGCCGCAGTGGGTGAACTATGCCTGCCATGCCGACGCACCGTGGTTGACCGACAAGCTGCGCCAGCGCATCCACGATTTCGTCACCGTGCTGCGTTGCCGCTACCCGACCGTGCAGGACATGCGCTCGCCGCCGTGGGCCAAGCGCAGCCTGAGCGCGATCGCCAACTGGCGCTATCGCTACCGCAAGTACGACCGGCCGTGGGAGTTGAACCTGGCCAACCGGTTGGTGCGGCTGCGCATGCCGCAAGTCTCGGGTCTTTGAAAGGTACGGCGCTTGCACGTCGCACAGATCAATTTCCATCCGGCGCCGAGCGGCGTTGCCGCGGCGGAGGTGTTTCGGCAATGGCCATCGCTGCGGGATATTCCCGAGGCCGCGGCGAGCGCCGGCATCCGGGTATCGGTGATCCAGGCCGCCGCGCATGCGGAGCGCGTCATGCGCAACGGGGTGGACTATCGTTTTGTCGATACCCGTGGCGCGGACACCGTGGCGCATCGCGCACGCGATTTCGCCGGCCTGCTCGATGACCTGCGCGTCGACGTACTGCACGTACACGGCCTGGGCTTTGCCGAAGATGCGTACGCCATTTCGCGCCATCTGCCGCGCTTGCCGATGTTGTTCCAGGATCATGCGGACCGGCCGCCGCGCTGGTGGCGCCGCTCGCGTTGGCGGCAATGGTACGCGGCTGTCAGTGGCGTGGCCTTTACCAGTACCGAACTGGCGCGCGCGTTCACCGCGGCAAAGCTGTTCCAGCCACGTACGCGGCTGTTCGCCATTCCCGAATCCAGCAGCCGCTTCATGCCGGGCGACCATGCGCAGGCGCGCGCCGAGACCGGTCTTTACGGCCGCCTGTGCGTGCTGTGGGTGGGGCATCTGAATGCCGGCAAGGATCCGTTGACCGTGCTCGATGGTGTGGCCAAGGCGGCAGAACAGCTTCCCGACCTGCACCTGTGGTGCGCCTTCGGCAATGCGCCGTTGCTGGCCGAGGTGCAGCAGCGCATTGCGCGCGATCCGCGGCTGACCGGGCGCGTGCATTTGCTGGGGAAGCTGCCGCACGCGCAAATCCAGCGTTTGATGCAAGCGGCGGACGTGTTCGTTTCCGGTAGCTGCAGCGAAAGCTGCGGGTATGCGCTGCTGGAAGCCATGGCATGCGGTGTCACGCCGATCGTGACGGATATCCCATCGTTCCGAACACTGACCGGCATGGGTCGCGTGGGTGAGCTATGGCCGTGCGGCGATGCTGCGCGATTGGCCGAAGCATTGCTGCGCGCGGCCAGGCACACATCGCCGGCCAAGGTGCGCGCGCACTTCGACGAAGCGTTGTCATTCGAAGCGGTCGGGCGGCAATGGGCCAAGGCCTATGCACAGGTGCACGACAGCCATGCAGGCGGTGCGCGATGAAGCTTGCGCTGGTGCTGCCGGGCGGTGTCGATCGCAGCGGCGAGCTGCGCGTGATTCCGGCATTCCTGGCGTTGATCGAGCGCCTGGCGCGCGTGCACGACGTGCATGTGTTCGTGCTGCATCAGGAACCCACGCCGGATCGCTGGGAACTGGCCGGCGCGCAGATCCACAACATCGGCGATCGCTGGACGCGCTGGCGTGCGGTCGCAGCGATCCGCCGCGAGCACCGGCAGGCACCGTTCGACCTGATCCAGGCGATCTTTTCCGGCTCCTGCAGCCTGATCGCGGTGACGGCGGCAAGGCTGCTCGGCGTGCCCGGTGCGGTGCATATCGCCGGCGGCGAACTGGTCGCCTTGCACGAGATCGGCTACGGCGGCCGGCGCAAATGGAAAGGGCGCCTGCGCGAAGCACTGGTACTGCGTGGTGCGAACGCCATCAGCGCGGCCAGCGCGCCGATCATCGACTCGCTGCGTGCGCTGGGTCATCAGGCGATACGCATACCGTTGGGCGTGGATCTACGCGCCTGGCCGCCGCTGGCGCCGCGCGAGCGCAGCGATGGCCCGGCGCGCTTGATCCACGTGGCCAGCATCAACCGCGTCAAAGACCAGCCGACGCTGCTGCGCGCGCTGGCGACGCTGGCCAGGGAAGGGCTGGCTTTCCAACTGGACATCGTCGGCGTCGATACCTTGCATGGCGACCTGCGCGTGCTGGTGCGGCAACTGGGTTTGCAGCAGCACGTGCGTTTTGTGGGCTTCAAGACGCAGCGCCAGTTGCGTCCCTTGATGGAAACGGCGGACCTGCTGGTGATGTCGTCCCTGCACGAAGCCGGTCCGCTGGTGCTGCTCGAAGCGGCGGTCACCGGTGTGCCGACGGTGGGTACGGCGGTGGGGCATCTGGTCGAATGGGCGCCCACTGCGGCGCTCGCCGTGCGGCCGGGCGACTGGGTGGCGTTGGCGGCGGCCATTCGCAGTGTGCTGGCCGATGAGACGTTGCGGTTGCGCTTGGCGCGCGAAGCGCAGCGTTGCGCGTTGAAAGAGAACGCGGATTGCACGGCGGAGTTGTTTGAGGCCTTGTATCGGCGGTTGGTCAGGCCTCGAGCCCGTGGGTTGGGTTAGCGCAGCGTAACCCGACGTCTTCGAAGCAGTGTCGTCGGTCATCCCTGCATCAAGTCCGGGGTAACCCAAGCTACGGCAAGTATTCGGCAAGTGTGAATATGCGATTGATTTCACATCCGAAACGCCTAGCGCAACACATCTGTCATCAACGCGCGGAATTGTCCTGAAATGACATCGCCGTGCGCCATTTCCGTAAGCACCATAGTGTCATGAGCGATCCCGTCGGCGTTCGCGGTGAATGCCATCCATGGCATTTCCCGCGCTGCATTCGTGTCGTGTGATTGGATTCACATCCACGCCATTTCGCCACAACGTTACGCGATCGCAAGTGTACTTACGCGGCACTGTTACGGGTCTGCACGTGTCGCACATGTCATCAGTGCGGCGACTCGTCCTGAAATGACAACCGCATGCGCATCAGCCAGGGGACAAGATGGTGAGCAAGAAGATCGACGCGTCGAGCATCGAGCTGTGGCGCTATTACCGCAGGCAACCGTACCTGTTCGCGCAGCTTCCGGAAGCGTGGCAGCTGTCGATGGAGGCGAACTACAACGATGCGATGAAGCGGCTGCGGCTGCGGCAGCGGCGCAAGGCGATTCCGATCTCGATCATGGCGACGCTCGCGGCGTTGACCGTCGGCAAGGCGAAAGCGACGGTCTACACCACCACGCTCACCGGCACCTCGGCCGATACGTCGTACAGCTCGTCGATGGACGCGAACGGCAACCTGGTCTATCGCTTTGCCGATGGCGACAGCATCACCACCACCGGTAGCGGCACCAGCGTTTATGCCGTGGATCTGGAGAACAGCAGTCCCAAGGTGGTCCTGCAGGCAGGATCGAACGGAACCGGGGCGTTGAGCTTTTCCACCATCCGGCCCGCGGCAGGCACGAACGGCACGGTGCAGACCGTCAATGTGCAGAACGGCGCCAACCTGACCGTCAACGGCAACAGCACCATCTACGCGCAAACCGCGGACGTGTGGAACAGCACGGCGATCGGCCTTGAGGTCAACAACTCCACCGCCACGTTCAACGGCACCACCACGGTGAGCACGTATACGCCAGGCTACTCGCAGGCGGTGTCGATCAATCACAGCTTCGTCACGTTCAACGGCGATGTGTCCTTTACCGCACAGGCGCGCGGCTCGATGACCAGCGCGCTCTACATCTCCGGCGGCGGTTACGGCAATGTGGTGATCAATGGCAATGCCACGATCCAGGGTCTTGGCATCTGGCCGAACGACAACGTGCATGGCATCTACAACGACAACGTCAATACCCGGTTGACCATCACCGGCAACCTGGACCTCACCGCCAAGTCGTACGGCTCGACGGTGATGGGTATCCGCAACCAGGGCAATCTTCGCATCGACGGCAACGCGACCATTACGGCCACCGGCCCGCGCTCGGCCTACGGCATCGACAATAGGCACCGTACGGCGCGCACGTATGTGGGCGGCGATCTCACCGTATCGGTGGTCAACACCACCAACTACACGCCGTTCGGCAATCCGGTCGGCGTGAGCAATACGTACGGGGTGGCCGATTTTCTGACGGTGGGCGGCGCGGCGAACATCAGCGTTTCAGCGGCCACGACGGACTACGCCATCACCAGCAACGGCACGACGTCGTTCACCAATGCCGCCAAGGTCGTCACGCTGCGCACCAGTACGAGCTGCTCGACCTGCGACGTGTTCGGCGCGCAGAACACCGGTGGCGTGCTTACCTTCGCAGGCGGCCTGGACGTTGCCGAAACCACCAGCGGAACCGGGCATCGCTACGCGATCTGGAATGTCGCGGCGAACGGCGTCGACGCGACGGTCAAGGTCAACCAGGGCAACAACCAGCCGGTGTACATCGACGGCGACGTGCTGACCGGCAACGTGACGGACGCCACCACCGGCACGGTTTACAAAGGCACCACCGCGCTCAACCTCGATACCGGTACGTCGTATCTCAAGGGCCTGGTGCTTGGCTATACGCAGACCGGCAGCGCCCAATTGTCGTTCACCAGCGGCGCCAGCTGGATGCCGACCGGCAGCGGCACGCTGGCCACCGATTTCGGTACGGGCAACCTGGCGATCGGTTCGGGCAGCGCGATCGACATGGCCGGCAGCTGGGGCGCATTCGCGGTCGGCAGCGTGCCTTCCCACAGCTTGCGTACCTTGCAGGTCGACAGCACCAGCAGCAATGGCGCCAGCGTAAGTCTTTCCGACGGCGCGGTGTTTACCCTGCTCAGCGATGTTCGTAACGGGCAGGCGGACAAGGTGGTGTTCGGCGGCGGCATCAAGGCGTTCACTGCGCAAGGCACGCAAAATATCCGCATCGCCTACGACCCGGTGCTGGACGATACGTCGTGGGTCAACGCCAGTGCGATGCAGAAGGGCGTGACGATTGCCGCTTCCAGTCCCATCGTGATCGTCGATGCGAGTGCTGCGGCGAACGGTACGGCGAGTTTCCTGGGTGCGGCGGGGCTGACCAGCCAATGGGGCACCACCTATCAGAACGCGCTGGTGCGTTACTCCTATGTGCCGGTGGTGAGCCTGAGTGCCGATCACAAGCAGATTCTGCTTACCGGCATCGATATTCTCGGTAGCGGCGGCAGTTCGACAACGGGCACATCCACGCCGAGCTCTTCGGGTTCGAGCGGCACGTCAACGCCGCCGAGCGGTTCCAGCGGCAACGGCACGGCAAGCACCGGCAGCGGCGGCACGAGTACTTCATCGACGCCACCACCCGTTGCGAGCACCGGCGGCATCGCTACGCAAGGCAACGATGCAGTGACGCCATCCACCGGCGTGCTGATGGCGGCCGATGCGGCATTCGCGCTTGCCAACGTGTGGCAGATCGATGACCAGGCCGTGTCCCGCCGCAGCGAATCGGCGCGCCTTGGCCAGGTTTCCGGCGCATCAGGCGCGTGGATGGATACGGACACCGGCGATTTCACCGGCCAGACCGGCGATGGCCGCAGCTATCGCCAACGCCGCACCCATGTATCGATCGGCGCGGAACGCCTGTCCGAATTCGACGGCGAGCAGAATGCGCTCGGCCTGGTCTACACGCACACCGATTCCCATGCCAGCCTGCAGAACGGCAGCGCCGATTTGCGCGGGGATTCAATCGGCGTTTACGACAGCTGGAATTCCCGCCATGGCGTGTTTGCCGATGCGACGGTGCGCGTCGGCCAGCTGCGCGACAGCTACACATCGACGGATGCGTTCGGCAGCACGTCGGGCCACTACCGGCCGCTTGCAGCCAGCGTCTCCGCGCGTGCCGGGTGGCGCTATCGGGACGAGGGTGGCGGCTATATCGAGCCGCAGGTGCAGGCAGCCTACGGTTCGATCGGCTCCAGCAGCTATGTCGCCAGCGACCAGGTGCATTTCGACGTGAGCCGCAACCGTACCTTCCTCACCCGCGCCGGCGTGCTGATCGGCCAGACGTTCACGCCGGTGGCTTCGGTCACCGGCGACATGTATCTGCGCGTGTCGGGTGTTCACACCGCGGGCAGCCGCACCGACCTCACCGCGTCGCTCGATGGCGGTTCCGTACCGGTAAGCCTGCCTTCGCGGCACGGCACGGCCGGTGAAGTGGCGGTGGGCGCGCATATGGCAGTGGCCGGACGCTGGAGTGTTTTCGCCGAAGCGGGGCAGGTGTCGAAATCCGATGCGGTGGCGGGCGGATGGCGCGCGAGTGCGGGTGTGCGGGCGAGTTTTTAATTGGCGGGAATCGCATGCGCAGGTTGGGGTAACCCAACCTGCGCCCGTACAATAGGCGCTCCGCCCATATCCCGCTGACGCATGAGCAAACCTATCGACACCGTCATCTTCGATCTCGGCAACGTCTTGATCGGCTGGGATCCGCGCCGGCTCTATCGGCAACTGATCAATGACGAGGAGCGCATGGAGTGGTTCCTGCGCGAAGTCTGCAGCAGCGAATGGAACGAACAACAGGATGCAGGGCGTCCATGGCGCGAAGGCACCGCCATGCTGCGCGAGCGCTTTCCCGAGCACGCCGAACTGATCGATGCCTATCACGTGCGCTGGAAGGAAACCCTGGTCGGCCCGATTGATGGCAGCGTCGCGCTGCTGGCGGAACTGAAGGCACGCGGCGTGCGGGTGCTGGCGCTGACCAACTGGTCGCAGGAAACCTTTCCCATCGCGCGGCAATTGTTTCCGTTTCTCGAGTGGTTTGAAGGCATCGTGGTGTCGGGCGAAGAGCGCCTGGTGAAGCCCGATCCGCGTATTTATCGACGCCTGCTGGAACGTTATGCGGTGGATCCGGCCACGGCGTTGTATATCGACGATTCGGCGCGCAACGTCGAGGCGGCCGAAGCGCTGGGAATGCACGGCCATTGGTTTCGCGGTCCGGCGGGGTTGCGTGAGCGTTTGATGAGTCTCGAACTGCTGTAGGTTGGGGTACAAACCCCAACGTTGTCATGCATACATTGCGATGTTGGGGTTCGCACCCCAACCTACGCATCAAAAATGTTCCAATGCCTCCCGCACTACATACAAGGTATCCATCCGTGGCACCGGCCGTGTCAGCCACGTCAGCAGGCGGCGGCCGTGCTTCAAGGTCACCCAGCTTTGTCCTTGCAGCCACACTTGCGTGCGCACCATGTCCGCGCGTTCCTGCCTGGCTTCCTGCGTAGGCCTGATGCGCTGCTTCACGCAACGCCCGGCTTCCTGCATCGATCGCGACCACTCGATACCAGGCAGCGCGCTGAGCCACAGCGCCGAACACGACACCTGCGTAAGCGTCTGCCGCCGCGATAAGGCGCGCAGCAAGGGTGCGCAGTGCGGTTCGATGCGTTCCAATACGCCACGCGGCACGGCATTGGGGAAATAGCGCGCCACCATGCGCAGCGGCGGCAGCGCCCACCATGGCGATTGGCCGTTGCCCCACAAGGCTTCCCAATCGCCGGCGAGCATGCGCGTGGCCAGCAGCGAGATGTCGTTGAGATGGATCAGCCGCAGGCTGCGCCCGCACAGATTGCCGGCGGCGTGCAGCAGCAGGTGGCTCATCAACGCGCCGTTCGACGGATACGGATTCAAGCCCGGCGACGGCTGGCGCGGATAGATGCGATCGGTGATATCAACAGTGTTGACCGGCAGCCGCTCCTGGATGCGCGTATGCAACTCGATATTGATCGGCGTATCGCGATGCTCGCCCAGGCCCGTCACCGGTGCGCCGTCGGCCGGCTTGAACGTACGATGCTTCCATTGCGTGAACGATTCCACGTAACCCAGCGCCTGCAGCAGCTTGCCGGCCGGTTCCAGGTCTTGTTCGCGTACCAGCAGGTCGACGTCGGCCATCGGCCGTTCGCCGGGCGCATACAAGCCGATCGCATGCAGCGCGGAGCCTTTCAAGGCCACCATCGCCACGCCGGCGGAGCGCGCTTCGGCATCGATGCGCCGGAGCAATTCGGCAATGCGCTGGTGGCGGCTTTCCACATGTGCGCGCTGGCTTTCCAGGAAGCGCCGCCATGCCGGGTTCTGCCACGCCGAATGGCGGCACAGCAGCGGTGATACGCCGTGCGCGGCGGCGGCGGCGGAGGCGAGCTGCCATTCCAGTTCGTTCCACGGCGGCGCGGCGCCGCCTGGGCGGGCCAATTCGTGGGCCAGTGTCTCGGTGGTGCGGCGCAGGCCGGCTTTAACGAGTTTGAGCGGTGGCAACATGGCGGATGGCGATCGTCGCGGCGGGCGAGGTGGCGTGTTCGGTGCGGTGTGCGTATTCGTTGGCGATCAAGGCGTTCCATTGCGCATCCAGCGCTGTGAGCGCTTCGTCGGAATGCTCCGGCGTTTGCGTGGGCCGCGATTGCTGCAAGGTGACTTGCGCATGCAAGAGGTCGCGCACGCGGCGATAGAACTCCGAATCGTAGGCGCCGCGGAACATCATGGATAGATCGTCGCTGTCGTCCCAATGCGTTTTCTTGCCGAGCTGCGCCTTCACCTGTTCGTAGAACTTGGTGCCGGGCAGGGGATAGGACACGCTGACGCCGATATCGTCCGGCGCGGCGCGCGTCACCAGCTCGCGCGTGGCCAAAAGATCATCCAGTTGTTCGCCAAGGTAGCCGAGCTGGATGAAAAAGCCGACGCGGATACCGCGGCTACCGAGCCGTTCGCGCGCGGCGATCAGTTCCGGCACGGTGGTGCCTTTGTGCATGGCATCGAGCACGCGCTGGCTGCCGCTTTCCGCGCCGAGCCAGGCTTCGGCGCAACCGGCAAGTTTCAATGCATCGGCCATGCGTTCGCTGATCAAGTCGGCGCGAGTTTGAATGGTGAACGGCACGGAGCCGTCGGCTGCGCGCAGGTGCTCGGCGAATTCGGTGACCCAATCGACGTGGAAGCCGAAGATGTCGTCGGCCATCCAGATGTGATCGGGCTGGAAGTTGCGTTTCAGATAGGTCATTTCCGCCGCCATGTCTTCGGCGCTGCGCTGCTTGTAGTGGTTGCCCCAGATCGGCTTGGCGCACCAGGTGCAGCGAAACGGGCAGCCGCGCGAGGCGGCCATGTTGAGGCTGAAATAACCGTGCCGTTCGCGCCACATGCGGCGATAGCGATCGATGTCGAGCAAGTCCCACGCGGGGCGCAGCGTCAGCCGCGGATCGGGCGGTACCACGCCGATGCGCGTGACATGGGTCTGCTCGCTGACCAGGGTGGCCACGCCGGTGATGCCGGCGACCCAATCGGCGTTGTCGATGTGCGGATCGCGCTCCAGGCGCTGCATCAGTTCGGTGAGCGCGGCGATGCCTTCGCCGATCAGCACCGCATGCGCGCCGGCGGCAAGAAAGGCTTCCGGCTGGTCGGAGGCGTCGGAGCCCGCCACGATGATGCGAGCACCATGCGCGCGCGCCTCGCCGATCATATGGCAGGCCGCTTCGCGCATGCGGCTCAGGCACATCTTGGTGAGGTAATTGAAGTTGTCTTCGTAGAACACGACGACATCGGGCGTTGCGTCGTGCAACGTGTGTGCGTAGTCCTCCACGCCTTCGGCGAGCATGGCGTCGAACAGGCTGATCTGGTGGCCCATCTGCCGCAATAGCGCAGCCACCTGGATCGTCGCCAGCGGCGGATAGGGTTTGCCGCGCTCCCATTGTTTCCGGTCGTACCGCAGGAAATAGGAGTGGCCGACCTGAATCCTTAGCATCCGTAGCGCCTCGTAGCCATGGGAAGCGCAGCCCGCATGGCTGCGTGACCGTAAGTGCTTGGGGAGGCGGTTTCGGTTGCGTGTGTGCGGTTTCGTCTTTACGTGAAGGTCGGAGGTATTGCCGCACTGTCACTCCGGCGAAAGCCGGAATCCAGTTACAACCTTTTGCCCGCCAGAACGCACCTACGCCAGACCCATCGGCTGCAAGGCTTCGTTCGATCCGCATGGCCGCGACTCTTCCCCACGTCGTTCGCGACGTCAGTGCCGACCCTTTCGGCGAGCGCTTTCCCAGGCATTTATCCGTACACAAGCAACTGCTGGGCGGCAGCTTCCGGTTCGAAAGCGCGAGCGAGCCCTTGCTGGACCTGGTCGAGGCGGCCTATGGCGGTCTGCCGCCGCAGCGTTTGCCGATGGCCACGGCGGATTTCCGCATTGAATTGAGGCTGGTTCCGCGCATCCACGCGCCGGCTTTTCGCGAGCCGCCGCCGGTGCAAATGCAATCGGGCGCAGGTTTCCTGTGCGGCGTGATGGATGCTTCCAACTTCGTGATGGTGTCGCAGGCACAGCGGCGCGCATTGGTGGTGGCTTCGGAAGACATGCTCGATTTTCCCTATCACCTGCGCTACGAGCTGATCGAATTCGCCGTGTTCATTCTGGCGACGCGCGGCCTGGGCCTGGTGCCCTTGCACGGCGCCTGCGTGGGCAGGCACGGACGCGGCCTGTTGCTGCTTGGCGCGAGCGGGGCAGGTAAGTCCACCGTCGCCTTGCATAGCCTGCTCAACGGGCTGGAATTTCTTTCCGAAGACGCCGTGCTGGTCGACCCGGATACCTTGCTGGCTACCGGCGTCGCCAACTACCTGCATGTGAAGGCCGACGCCTTGCACTTTATCGAGGACGAAGCTACGCGCCGTTGGATCGCCGATGCGCCGGTGATCCGCCGCCGCAGCGGCGTCGAGAAATTCGAAGCCGATCTGCGCCAGGGGCAGGGTAGGCTGGCGTCGTCACCATTGAAGCTGGCGGGCGCGGTGTTCGTTTCCAGCGAACCGGCCGCGGATGCCAACGCGCTGCTGCGGCCCATCCCGAAGCACGAAATCGCCGCGCGTCTGCATGCCGATCAGCCGTATGCATCGGGGCAACCGGGCTGGTCGCCTTTCGAGCAGAAACTGGCGCGGATGGGTGTGCACGAGTTGCGGCGCGGGTCTCATCCGCAACGGTCGGTGGACGCCCTGTTGAGGCTGCTGGAACAGCCATGAAGGCAAGTTCGCATCTAACGCATGCCATCGGGCAGATGCTCAAGGCGGCCAGCCTTGCCGCCATGGTTGCCTACGTTGCGTTATCCCTGGCCAGCGCGTTGGCCGGCGGCGCGGCGGCGGTACTGCTGGTGCCGCTGGTGCAACCGGGGCACGCACTGGTGCTGGGTGGCAGAACCTTCGACGTGCAAGGTGGCATCGAAATACATGCAGCGATATTTGCCGCCGTCACCCTGGTTTTCGCCGTGCTGCGCTGGCAGGCCGCGCGTCTGGCGGCGCGCCTGGCCAGCGATTACGGCATGGACTTGCGGCGCGCGGTGCATGCGCGCCTGATCGATGCCTCGCTGGCATCCCTGGCCGATGCCAGTTCCGCGGAAATCGCCAACGTACTCACCTACAACGTCGAGATCATCACGCAGGGTTTCAATGCCTTGTTGCAATTGCTGGTGGCGGGCATGACGGCGGCGATCAGCCTGGCGCTGGCGTTCTGGGTATCGCCGCCACTGGCGTTGGCGGCGCCGGTGTTTGCGATGCTTGCCGTGGCCGCCGCGCGCATCAGCAGCCGCGCGCAATCGATGGTGAGCCGGCAATACGTGGCCGACCTTACGCGACTGTTCTGGCACAGCGAGGATTTTCCGCGCCGCTTGCGCCACGTGCGTTCGTTCGGCCGCGAGGATGCGGAAAAGAACAGCTATGGCGACATCGCCGCGCGACTGGGCTACGGCTATCGGCATCAGTTGGATCTGATCGCCTCGGGCCGGCTCACGCTGGAACTGCTGGCGGCGGCGGGTATCGCGGCGATTTTCATCCTGGCGTATCGCCTGCCGGGCGTCGATCAGGCGTCGCTTATCGCCGTGTGCCTGTTGCTTGGACGATTGCTGCCGTATCTGGTATCGACTCGCCAGAGTTTCCAGCAACTGCATTCGGCGGTGCCGGCGTTCGAGCTCTGGCAGCGCTATATGAAGCTGGACGCCGCACATCCGACTCGTGCGCAAGCCACCCCTGCCCATGCGACTGGCGTGCTGCAGATCGAGCGCGTGCAGCTTGCACCGCCGTTGTCGGCGCTGGATATCCGCGACGTGTCCCTGGCGCCTGGCACGCTGACCCTGGTCTGGGGTGATTCCGGCATCGGCAAAAGCAGCCTGGTCGACGTGCTGGCCGGCATGATGTGGCCGATGGCGTTTGCCGCGCGCATGGACGGGCGCGCGCTGGATTTTGCCGCCTATCGCGAGCTGGTGCGTCATGGCGCATACATCAGCCAGAGCGTGCGCCCTTGGCAAGGCAGCGTGCGCGAATGCCTGCTGTGGGCGGCACCGGATGCCACCGAGGCCATGCTGCACGATGCATTGGCCGAGGTAGGCCTCGGCAAGCGCCTGGCCGGCTCGCCCGACGGACTGGATACGGCGCTCAACAGCGCTTCAAGCCGGCTTTCCGGCGGCGAACTGCAGCGCCTGTTGCTGGCCCAGGTGATCCTTCGCCAGCCGTTTATCGCCTTGCTGGACGAGGCGACCAGCGCGCTCGATGCGGCTTCCGAAATGGCGGTGTTGTCGGCGCTCAAGCGGCGCTTGCCTGAGACCATCGTGATCGTGGTATCGCATCGCGGCAGCGTGGCGACGATCGCGGACCAATGTGTCGACATCGGTGCGGATTTCGCCGCGGTCGTTTCGAAAGGATCTGCGTTGCCAAGCCATCATCACGCGAAGGCGATCTGATTGTGCTTGCCGGATCGTCCCGACGCGGGCCATGCCAATGGTGCGAACAGGCCATCGCCATGGGACAGGAGTACGATGGCGCGTCGCATGGCGTTCACTTCACACGGCACTTCATTCAAACCCCCATCTTGAGGAAAGCAGGCATGAAAAAGCATCTCTCCGCATCGATCCTTTCCGGCGCCATCTTATTCACCACCTCGGCGCTTGCCGCACTTGCGCCGGGTGCCGCCGCGCCGGATTTCACCGCCCAGGCCAGCCTGGCCGGCAAGAGTTTCACCTTCTCGCTCAAGGATGCGCTGAAGAAAGGCCCGGTGGTGGTGTATTTCTATCCATCGGCCTACACCGGTGGCTGCGATATCGAAGCGCATACCTTCGCCACCGAAAAAGCCAAGTTCGACGCCGCCGGCGCCACCATCATCGGTGTTTCCGCCGACAGCCTCGATCGCTTGAATACGTTCTCATCCGATCCCAAATACTGCGCCGGCAAGTTCCCGGTCGCCTCCGACGCCAGCGGCAGCATCGCCGCATCCTACGAGCTCAAGACGGAAGCGGCCCAGCCCGGCCTCACCGACGTCCGCGGCGCCGCCATCAACCACGCCTTTATCGAACGCACCACCTTCGTCATCGGCGGCGACGGCAAGATCATCGCCACGCTTTCATCACAGGCGGATCATCTGCATCCCGAAGACCATGTGAAGAAATCGCTGGCCATTGTGCAGAAATTGCAGGGCGGCAAAGCGCCGTAAAGCCGGCTGTTTTGTTGGACAAATATAGGACGAACCGCGCAGCTGAGCCCCTCTCTCAACGGGAGAGGGGTTGGTACATCAGCACGCAATAACCACTCCTGCGCCAGTCGCAAGCGTTGCGCTTCGCCCGAACTCTCATCCGGCAGAGGTATTCACTAGGAATTCTTCGTAGATTGCTACCTGGCCTTCAAAAACCCCTTGCCGGCCAACCCGAGTTTCAAGTTATGCTCCTCCCGGGGAAGGAACAGGGAGGGGTTATGGATGCTTCCAGCAAGCTCGCGGTGGCCGGCGTGGCGACCGTGGCAATCATGGTTGGCGGATACATCGGTTATGGCCAATACGCGCGCGGCCGTGACGTGAGCCAAGCGCAGCAGGACTTGGCCTCGCCGCACCGAAACGCAACCGAACCTGCGCAGCGACAGCCACAACCATCGCAACTGCCGGCGTCTCGCATCGCTACCGACATAACCGAACTCCGAACGCAGTATCGCCGCCTCACACCCGATGAGCGGTGTGTCGACGGGATCGTGGTGAATGCTTCCACGCACGTGCAGTCCGATCCCGCCGGGAAGCGGGTGCGTTGCAGTGGTGAATATGCGGAGCGATAGATGAGCCAGGCTGCATCGGCGCCTGGCTCCTACCATGTCACAGATAACGGGAGAAGCATGCGCATTGCGAACTGTTTGATGTTGATGGCGGCGTTGGTATTGACGGTTTCCGGTTGTTCAAAGAAGCAGGAAGCCGGACCATCATCCATTCACGGCGAATCAGCAAAAGCAGGCGCCAAGCTGGCCTATGAGCACCACCTGCGCATCGAACTGCAAGAGAAAGATATTGCGCCACGCATGGCTTCCGTGCGCGAAGCCTGCGAATCGGCGCGTTTTGGCGCCTGCAACGTTTTGCGCATCGAACAGAGCGGGCATGATGGAACGTTGACGGTGCGCATCGTGCCTTCGGGTGTCGAGGCACTCAGCGGTATTGCAAGCCAGAACGGCAAGCTGGCTTGGCGGGAAACACGAGCAGAAGACTTGGCTGATGCGGTCAACGACAACGTCCAAAAACTAAAGCAGTTGGAAGCCTACTCCACGCAAATAGAGCAGCTTGCTCAACGCAAGGACCTTGCCACCAACGATCTGATCACATTAAGTCACGAACGCGCGCAGATCCAGGTGGAACGCGAAAATTTGCAGAACGTTGCTGCCCAGCAGCAAAGGCGTCTTGACACAAACCTTCTGCAATTGGACTTCAGCGATGAAGCGCGCGGTCACCGCTTAGGTCTTTCTCTAAGCGCTTGGACTGATGAATTGCGCGAGGGCATTGGTGATGCGCTATCCATGCTTGCCTACGGCATTCCATTCCTTCTGTTGGCGTTCCCGCTGGCCTTGGGTTGGCGATGGTTCTGGCGACGAGTGACCCAAAAGTCACGCAACAGCAGCTAGGCTGGAATAACACCGCGCGAACAGTAACGCATCGGTCACAAGCGTCAAAAATATGCTTGCCTTGGTATCGTTAGGTCCGCGAATTCATTGGACGCAAGCGCAGCCTGGCGATCCCGCGGGACTGGCTTTCATTCTTCTTGTCTTATTGGCGCTTGCAGCGTTTCTTGTCGTGCGTCGGATTTCGCGTAAATCAAGGCAGTTTCGTGGCGATCTGACCAGGCAATTGTCGGAGATGCCGATAAGGCGATTCCGCAAGAAGCGTAGAAGACACTGAGTCATGCCGTTGTAGGCTGGGATTGGCATTCCAGCCTACGACGCTACCGGTTGCGCGAGGCGTTGGAACACCAGCGTTTGGTTGCCGCGATACGTGGCGGTTCCTGTTTGCATATAGCCGCATTTTGCGGCCACCCGCATCGACGCTGCATTGGCCGGATCGATCATGCATGCCGTGGGCGCCCCTGGCCAACGGCGGTCCGCCCACAGCGTGACGGCGCGCAGCGCTTCGGTTGCATACCCTTGGCCATGTGCATGGGGTGAGAGTGCCCAGCCGGCTTCGGGAATGCCATCGAGCGGCGGATCCATTTCGCGCTGGTGATCGGCGAAGCCGACTTCACCGACAAAGCGATCGGTGGTGCGCTCGCGGATCACCCAATAGCCGAAGCCGAGCATGGCCCAATGACCCGCGTAGCGCAGCAGCCGCGCCCAGGTTTCTTCGCGATTGAAAGGACGGCCGCCGATAAAGCGTGTGATGCTCGCGTCGGACCACATGGCGAGGCTGTCTTCGAAATCGTAGCGGGTATGCGGGCACAGCACGAGGCGCTCGGTGTCGATCTGCAAGGTGGCGTCGGGCATGAAAGTTCGTGGGCTGGGTTGGCGGCGAGGGGACTAACTTAAGCCGCCTTTGGTGCGAAAACTGCGAAAAGCTCGAATCGCCGGGAAGGTTACATGCCTCGTCATCCCAGCGAAAGCTGGGATCCAGCGACTTGCAACGCGTGAAAGGCACTGGAATCCAGCTTTCGCTGGAATGACGAATGGGTAGCGGGAGTTTGCCGGTACAACGCTTCGCATCCAATTATGTGTCGGGATTGAATGGCAAGGCGCGGCGACTTTTTGGATACCCGAAATTACTAGGCCCCGGCGTTCGCCGGGGCGACGGTGTTTATGCCACCACGGTTAACGGCGCGTAAGCCCCTTCACCCATGCAAATGCCCATGCATATGCCCTTGGCACAAGCATTCCCCATCCGCGTCGATGGCGCCGAACATGTTGTGCAACAGCGCCTCGCTTGGGCTCCACTCGCCGATGGCCGGATGGATCAGCAGCGCCTTGCGCGCGGTCAGCCTGGCATTGGACAAGGCCGCGTCGATGGCTGCGCGTTCATAGGCCTTTACGGCGTGCACCAGTCCGCGTACTTCATCGGGCAGCGCCGCGATGGGTTCGGGCACGATCGAATCCTGGCCGATGCGCGCCGCGGTTTCGATGATGTCGTCGTCCGGCAGGTCGGGCAGGGCGCCGCGGTTGCGCGTGTTGACCACGATGGTGGCGGGCTTGGCGCCGGTCAGCGCGCTCATCACGTCGATCGCGATGCGGTGATAGCCGGTCGCGACACGGAAGGGATCGATCTTAAGGCTTACGTCGGGGTCGAACGCCGAGCCGCCTTCGGCTTCCAGCTTCATGTAGGAGCCGGAGCGCTGGTTGAGGTATGCCGCATAGGCGGCCACCGCGCCATCGCCGTCGCCGGCGGTCAGCCGGCTTTTCAGCGTGTCGATCAACACCTGGTTGAGCTGGTGGATCTCGGCGCCGCGGCTGCCGCCTTGCTGCAGCTGGTTGTGCAGCGCGCGCCGGCGTTCGTAGTAGAAGAACAGGTATTCGGTGGGGATCAGCCGCAGCGAGCGGATCATGTTGAAGTCGAACAGCGGCGCGAGATAAAGCTGGCGCAGCAGTTCATCGCTGCCGAGCAATTTGTCCATCACGTCCTGGCCGCGCACGCGCACGCCGCGCACCCAACCCAGGTGGTTGAGGCCGACGTAGTCGCACTGCACATCATCCAGAGGTTCGCCCAGCGCCTTGGCGATGTTGTGGAAAAGTTCGGTGGGTGTGTCGCAGATGCCGACCATCTTCACGCGCGTGTGCGTGGTGACGGCCTGGGTGATCAGGCCGGCAGGGTTGGTGAAGTTCACCAGCCACGCGTCGGGGCTCAAGCGTTCCACCAGGCGCGCCTGCTCGAGCGCGGCGGGCACGGTGCGCAGCGCCATGGCCACACCGGCCGGGCCGGTGGTTTCCTGGCCCGGATAACCGTGCTCGATGGCGGCGCGCTCATCCGCCGCGCGTCCGGCGATACCGCCGACGCGGATGCTGTTCAACACGAAATGCGCACCGTCGATGGCGTCCTCGGCGGTGCTCGCCGCACGCAGGCGCAGCGAGCCGCCGGATTTGGCCACGATCGCCTTGCCCAGCTCCACCATCACCGCGAGGCGTTCCTGATCGGGATCGTAGAGCACCATTTCCGCGGCGCCCAAGGCCTCCGTGGCTTCATCGACACCGAAGATCACCAGCGGTGCGCGCACGCCGCCGCCACCGATCAGGGCGATCTTACGGTCCATAGGTTTGCTCATAGATACTCCTCAACGAAATGGAATTGGGCAGGCCTTCCAGCGCGCCGGCGCGCGTGGCGCACAGCGCGCCGCAAATGCAGGCGCGCCGCAGGCACTCTTCGGCCGTTTCACCGTTCAGTACGCCATCGATGAAGCCGGCGTCGAATGCGTCGCCGGCGCCGGTGGTGTCCACCGCTTCGACGCGTGGCGGCGGTACGTTGATCAGCTCGCCGTTGACCACGGCCGCCGCGCCCGCAGCGCCCAGCTTGATCACGCCATGCAGGATGTTCATCGACGACACCCAGTCGCGAAACGCTTCGGCGCTGTCGTCGCCGGTCAGCACCTGGGTTTCGGTCTGGTTGGGAAAGAAATAATCGACCGCGCGACAGGTCCATTGATTGGCCGGATCGCGCAGCCAGTCCGGGCTGAAACCCACATCCAGCGAGGTGGTGCAGCCTGCCTTGCGCAAGATGGGGAACAGGCGGCTGGCGATATCCGCGGCAAGCGGCATGGCGAAATGCACATGGCGGCCGGCGATCAGTTCGGTGCGGATCGCCGCCTCGTCCAGCAGCTCGCCCAGGCGCTGGTTGGCGCCGCGATAGGTGTAGAACGTGCGGTCTTCCGCGGTGGATACGCTCACGGTGACGCCGGTGCCCAAGGGATCGGCACGCAGGCCTTCGGCGGTCAGGCCGAAGCTGCGCAGGCGCGTTTCGAACCAGGCGCGATCGGCGGCGCCGATCAACCCGATCAAACGCACGCGGCGTTGCAGACGCGCCAACGCGCACGCGGTGTTGACCGCGCCGCCGCCGAGTTCGCGCAGGTAATGCTCGGCGTGCACTTCTTCGCCCGGGGCGGGCCAGTGCTGGAATCCGCTGAAAACGTGATCGGCGTAAATCTCGCCGACCACCACGACGTCCCAGCGCTTCATGATTTCTGAAAAGGCCAAACTTTGCGTCTCCGTGCATCGATTGCGTAAATGAGCGTGCCGACCACCATGGCCGCGGTGCCCGCCAAAATGTGCCGCCATGGACTGGTGCATACGATGTAGAGCCAGCCGAACACGCTGACCAGCACCGGCAGCGGATACAAGGGCATGCGGAAAACGTTCGGGTCGCTGCGGCTGCGACGGCGCAGCAGGACGATCGCCAGACACTGCGCCAGGTACTGGAACATGATCTGGATCACCATCAGCGCGGCGATCAATTCGTCCAGCGGCAGCGCGCAGGCCAGCGCGGATGCCGCGCCGGTAAACAACAGCGATACGGTCGGAAAACGCCCGCGCGGATGCAGGCGCGCAAACACGCGGAAGAACTGCCCGGACGCGGCGGCGGCATACGGCACGCGCGAATAACCCAGCAGTACCACCAACGCCGAGCCCCAGCTTGCCAGCAGGATCAGCAGCACCGCCGTGATGCTGCCGGCGCGGCCATAGATCGCCTGCATGAAATCGGCTACCACCGCCTTGGACTGCGCCGCCTGTTGCCACGGCAGCACGCCGAGCACCGCAACGTTCAATCCCATATAGAGCAGCGCCACCACCGGAATCGATACCAGCACGGCCAGCGGAATGGTGCGCTGTGGCCGTTTGATCTCGCCGCCCAGCATGCACACGTTGTTGTAGCCGCCGTAGTCGTACACGGCGATCAGGCTGACTGCGCCAAGGCCCAGCCAGAAACCATGCTGGGAATCACGGCCCATGTGCATGAAACGCGTGGCCAGCTGCATGTCGAAATGCAGCAGGCCGCTCAAAACGATCCACACGCTGGCGCCGATCACCACCACGCTCACCATCAGGGAAAGCCGCTGCACCGAATCGACGCGGCGATACAGCAGCGCCGTATTCACCAGGCACAGGGCAACGGCGGCAAGCACCTGGCCGGCGTGGCCGAGGTTGGGAAGCAGGAATGCCAGGTATTGCGAGAAACCCACGGCCGCCGAACCGATCGACAGCGGCGCGGTAAGCACGGTCTGCCACAGGTACAGAAAACCGAATAGACGTCCCAGCCGCTCGCTGCCATAGGCTGTGCGCAAGTAATGGTACGGTCCGCCGGATTCGGGAATGGTCGAGCCGAGTTCCGCCCACACCAGGCCATCGCACAGGCACAGCAAGGCGCCGGCGAGCCAGCCCACCAACACCATCGGGCCGGCCAAGGCCGAAAGCGCCAGCGGAATGGTGATGAACGGGCCGACGCCGATCATGTTGAGCAAGTTGGCCGAAAGGCCGCCCCAGAAGCCCATCACGCGCGGCGGCGCGGCGCCGGATCCGGCAATCGGCATCGCCAAGCTTGCGTGCTGCTCGCCGGCCGTCTTGGGATGCTGCCCGAACACGTTCATCATGCGCTGCCCACCAGGTTGTCCGCGCAACGCACCGGCGCCGCATGCGTCTGGTGCAGGTCCAGGATCAGCATGCGGTTATCGCCGGCCGTCAGCCACTCTGCCGGACAGTACAGGCATTGCTGCGGGCCGATATGCCAATAACGGCCCAGCAGATGGCCGTTGATCCAGACGTAGCCCTTGGTCCAGGCATGCATGTCCACGTAGATGTCGCCAGGTTGCTGCAGTTGCAGGTTCGCCTGGAAGAACAGCCCCGCGCGATCGGGCCGGGTAAGCGTCGGCTTCAGGTTTGCGATGAAGGCATCGTCCAGAGGCAGGCCATAGACCCGCCAGTCGTGCAGCGGCTTGCCATCCAGGTGCACGCTGCCGAGCAGGCCTTTGCGGTCGCCGATCTGCGGGCCGAAATTGATGTGGCCGAAGCTGTCGACAAGGATCTCCAGCGCCATCGGCTGATCGTTGCCGGCGTGCGCCAGGTGCAGATCGGGCGAGCTGTGCAGGCGAGCATCGCGCACGCGCGAGATGGAACCGCGCTCGGCCTGGTCGACATGCACGATCGCGTAATCGCGTACGCCATCGATGCGCAGATGACGGCCGCGGTTTACGCGCTTGCGATAAACCACCAGCCCCTGGTTTTGCTGCAGCAGTTGTTCGTTGCTGGTCGGCGCATAGGTTTGCACCGGCGTGGCGGGCAGGTTGTCCCACAGCGATGCAAACGGCGTCGCCAATGCTTCGGCGAAAAAACCTTTAGGGCAGGGCGGCGGTATGGAAGGCAGCGCGCTTGCCGTGACGGCGCCGATGATCTCACGCAGCACATGGTACGCCGGCGTGGGATCGCCGCGCTCGTCGATCGGTGCGCCGTAGTCGTAGCTGGTGATCACCGGCTGGAAGTTGGAGCCATCGTCGTCCGCGTTGGCGCCGGCCGTCAGGCCGAAGTTGGTGCCGCCGTGCACGACATACAGGTTGAAGGAATAGCCGGCGGCGATGATCCTGCGCAGCGCCTGCGCGCAATCCTTGTGCGCCAGTTCGTGCTCCCCCCAATGCGTGAGCCAGCCCGGATACGCTTCGCCGACCCAGGTCGGTGCCTGTGGCGCGAAGTGCGCACCTTCGCGCAGCTGCGGCGGCTCCGCGCCATCCAGGCCGAGCGCGGCGCCCGGCAAATAGGCATGGCGACGTTTCATGTCCGGCAACACATCGCTGATCGAAAACGGTCCGTCGATGCCGTGCGCTTTCCACAGATCGCGAACCGCTTCCAGATAGCCGACGTCGGCGGCGAACGAGGAGTACTCGTTCTCCACCTGCAGCATCAGGATCGGGCCGCCCGCATCGACCATCAGCGGCGCGATCTTCGGCGCGATGGCGGCGATATAGCGTTGCACCGCAGCCATGTAATCGGGATCGTGCCGGTCGCGCAGCTTGATATTCGGGTGGCGCAGCAGATACGCCGGCAAACCGCCCATGTCCCATTCGCCGCATATGTAAGGACCAGGCCGCAGATACACCCACATGCCTTCCTGCTGGCACAGCGCGATGAAGGCGGTGAAGTCGCGGTGTTCGCTGAAATCGAAAACGCCCGGTTCGCGCTCCAGATGGTTCCACATGATGTAGAGGGCGATGGTGTTCAGTCCCATCGCCTTGGCCATGCGGATGCGGTGCTGCCAGTGCGCGGCGGGAATGCGGGATGGATGCATTTCGCCGCTGCGGATCTGGAAGGGTTTACCGTCTAATACGAAATGGTGGTGTTGCAGGGTGAAGCGGTGTGGTTTGCCGTCGGGGGGCGGTGTCGGAACGCCTGTACCTGGCGCAGCGAGGATGTGGCGATCCAACGCCAGCGCAGACAACAGGGTGAATTGGACGAAGTGACGGCGTTTCATGCGTGCAGGATGCAGCTCCCTCCCCTACCTGTAGTAGGGGAGGGTTGGGGTGGGGTGAAGCCATCTCGCGGTGAATTCATGTTATGCGGCAAGCGCATACAACCCCACCCTAGCCCTCCCCTGCGTGCAGGGGAGGGAGCAATGCATCGCGGTTGAGGCATGCCACGCATCATCAAAAGTTGTACTTCACCGTCAACAACGACGTCATGCCGGTATCCACGATGTCGGAGATCACCAGGCTGTTCCGGCCGATGTGCGCCCAGTAGCTGTGGTTGTCGGCCAGGTTGGAAATGGAGAAATCCACCTGCAGGCCGTTCTGGAACGCATAGCCCGCATGCAGGTCCAGCCGCTTGATCGGCCGGATCCACAAGTCGTCCCAGGTGGCGCCCTGGTTCAGATAATCGTAGTTCGCCAGCCACGCACTGGTGTAGTGATAGCTCAGGTTGAGCGAGAAGCCGTTCCTCTCATAGAACACTTCCGCGTTCGCCATGAACTTGGGCGCGCTCTGGATTTCTTCGTTATGGAAGCCGGCAATACCCAAATCCGCCCTGGTGTTCTGGCGGGTGGCGTTGAAGCTGACGCCAAGGCCATCGAACGGATCAGGCAGAAACTTGAACTTCTGGTGCGTATCCAGCTCCACGCCATAGACGCGGGCATTGCCGCCGTTTTCGGGGGTCTTGTAGAGAATCAGGCCATTGCCGGTGATGCCGGAACTGGCCTGTTGGCCGCCCGCATCGTAGATGTAGTTGCTCAAGTGCTTGTAGAAGCCGGCCACTGAGGCGTAGCCGCCGTTGTTGTTGCTCCACTGGCCGGAGAAGTCGAGGTTGGTGGCCTTGATCACTTTCAGGTTGGGATTGCCGCGCGTGATGGTGGTAACGCCTTCGGAGATGCTGATCGAGGAACTGCTGCCCAACTGATACAGGGATGGGCGCGTATAGCTTTGCCACAGACCCACGCGATAGATGCTGCCGTCGCTGGGGCGGTAATTGAGGAACACGCTCGGCAGCGGTTCGTTGTAGACCGTATGGTTGCTCTGGAAATAACCGGGAATCTCGTTGCCCGAACTGTCCTGCGGTACCACCCAGTAGGTGTTCTGGATGCTGGTGTGCTCGAAGCGCAAGCCGGGAATGATTTCCAGGTTGCCGATATTGAACGTGGCCTTGCCATAAATGGCGCTGACCGCTTCGCGTCCGCGCAGGGTGTCGCAGTTGTAGTTGTTGACGTAGAGGCTGTCGCCGCAGGTATCCAGGTCGCTGGGTACCAGGTATTGCTGGATCAGGTTGGAGACGCCCGATTCGCTGACCTTGGGCGCCTTCCAGCTGTATGCGCCCGGGTAAATCGCATTCCAGGCGCCGTTGAAAATCCCTAAGTCGCCGAGCGTGGTCACGCCGTCATTGATGCCCGCGGTCGACCAGTCGCGATTGGAGTAATTGCGTACGCTTTCGGTGAACTTGGCGCCGAACTGGATCGAGGACAGGCTGCCGTCGGTGAAGTCGTAGCGGAAGTCGACCTTGCCGCCGCCCTTGCGCTGGCCGGAATAGATCTTGGTGAGTTCGCCGTAATCGTTGGCCCACAGCGAGGGAATGTCGTTGACCTTGGCCGCCAATGCGGGCGTCAGCTGCGGATAGGGGAAACTGCCGGGGCCGTAGCTCATCAGCGTGCTGCCGCTGTAGGCAAAATTGGTCTGCGAGTATTTGTCTTCGCGGCCGTCGATTTCCACGTGGTTTGGGCGATCGTTGTCGCCGAAGCTGTAGAACACGTTCGGCGAGATGGTCCAGCCGCCGACGGTCTTGTCGGCGCCGAGCTGGAAGGTGGTCAGGTCCGCCACTTCCGGATTGGTTTCGTACCAGTAGCGGGCGGCGATGCGGCCGATGTTCGGCGTGTAGACATCGCTGCTGCCGACTTGCTGATAGGTCACGTTCTTCGGCAGGATCTGCGTGAACGCGGTGTCCTGCGTGGTCTGCGCGTAGGCGTACGTCATGCGCAGGTACGCGCTGAGCGTTTCGTCGACCTTGTAGTCGAACGAGAAATTGCCGCCGTAGCGACGGTCGTAACCCGGTACCACGCCGACGTTCATGCCGGTGCTGCTCAGGTTCCTGGACGGATCGTAGCCGGCTGCATTGTTGCCATTGGCATCGGTATGCGCGAATTCCCACGAGCCATCGTTCAGGGCACTGGTGGCGGCCGCCTCTTCGCTGTTCACGTAGGCGCGGTAGTCGTAATACGCGCTGGCATACACGCCGAACTGTTTCTCGCTGCCGAACTTGGTCTGGAAATCGCCGGCAAAACCGCCGCCCAGGCCGCTGTTGCCATAGTCGCGCGCGCGGCTTTCCATGCGTCCGCTGACCGACACGCTGCCGCTGGTGGTCTTGGCGAAATCGAATGCCGTGGGCGTGCGGAAATCCACCGTGCCGCCGATCGCATCGCCATCCATATCGGCGGTGGACGTCTTGTTCATCACGATGGTCTGCAGGCCCGAAGGCGGCAGCAAGCTCAACTGCACGCTGCGGCTGTACGGCATGCCTTGCGCGACGTCGACACCGTTGATCAGGTTGACGTCGTAGTCGGCCGGCAAGCCGCGTACCGTGGCGTAAACGCCTTCGCCGCGCGCCGCGCCGTCCACGCCGGAGAAATAGCCCGAACCGGTATTGGTGACATTCACGCCCGGCAGCAGGCCCAGCGCTTCGGCAACGTTGTGTACCGCCGTGTGCTGCAAGCTGGCGGCCGACAACACGTTGACCGTGTTGGGCGCATCCATCTGCATGCTGGATGCATCGTAACGGTTGGCCGCCACGATCAGGCCCTTGAGTTCAGCGACCTTTTTCAGGCTGATGCTGACCGTGGCCGGGCCACTGCTGCCCACCGTCAGCGGCGAGCGGGTGATGGCGAAACCCGCTTGCGAGACGGAGACGGTGTAGCTGCCCGCCGGCACGTTCGCAAACACGAAGTTGCCTTCCTTGTCCGCCGTGGCGGTGTAGCCGGTGCCGTCCAGCGACACGCGCGCATTGGCTACCGGTTGTCCTGAGTTTTCCTGCTGCAAGTGCCCGCGCACTTCGGTGGCCAGGGCTTGCGCGGCGATGCATGTGGCAGCAACGCCCAGCAAGACGGCAACCGTCAACTTACTACGCTTTAAACCAGCCGTTTTCATTCGGGTTCTCCGATTACAGGATGCGACCGTACGACGGGCTCTCCCCCCGCTTGTGTCCGGTCTTTCATGATGGCGACGCGACGATCCGCACGCCTGCTCACGGCTTGCTGCGCAAGCCGTCAACCGCAAGCGGCGAGGACACGCCGGCTCGACCAGCAAGCCGGAATGCGTATCGTCAGGTCAATAAAGGATTTTTTCAGGCGACCAGCAGCGGCGGCGAGTAGCCGGCGATGCATTTGCCGCGGGCGCGCAGGGCGCTTTTCTTGGCTTGATCGCGTACCGACATCGATTTGCACTGTCCCTTTGCGGAACAGGCACGAAGCACCACCGCGTAAACGCAGCTCGATGAACTTTCAGTTAGGGAACAGCGGTTCATGTATACCGTTCCTACCAAGCCATATGAGCGACAGCGGTCCATAACGGGAGGTCCAAGCCTCATGGTGACGTGTCTTCGTTCCCCGTCCAGAAGAAGACGCCAGTCCGTTTGCTGCACCAACCTATTGTCCCCATAGGCGCTCATGGTTTTACTCTTCGGGCGCGGCTGAAGTCAACTGATTTTGTTTTAGGCTTGCTGTATCAACGGAGCAATTGTCCGCAACGATCGAATGGGTGATCGTTAAGGACAGGCGCGCCGGGCAGGCGTCTTGAGGAGGGATGGCGATGACGGAAAAGACCCATCAGGCGACGTCTTATCGATCGCGCCTGCCCGGCGTGGAAGCAATGTACCGGCGCAGCGAGCGCGCCTTTCCACGCCACGCGCACGACCAGTACGGCATCGGCTTGATCACCGGTGGCGCGCAAAAATCGTGGAGCGCGGTGGGTACGGTGGAATCGGTGGTGGGCGACGTCATCATGGTGAATCCGGGCGAGATGCACGACGGTTCGCCGATCGGTGGCGCGCGTGAATGGCAGATGGTGTATCTGGATCCGGACGTGGTGGCGCGCGAACTGGCTGACGAGTGCCATGGCGATGTCATGCTGCAGCCGGTGGCGCACGATCGGCTTTTGGCGGATGAGGTGACGAAATTGCTCGGCGCGTTGCGCATGCCCGATGCCTGCGGCGATCCGGAAGAGCTTCTGCTTGCCTGCCTGGCATCCAGCGTGCAGCGGCATCGCCTGAGCGGGCCATCGCTGCCGCACGCATCGCCGCCGGTGGCGCGAGCGATCGAGTGGATGAAAGCCGAGCCGCAAGCGGATACATCGTTATCTGTGCTTGCCCTGGCTTGCGACGTCAGCCGCTTTCAGCTGATTCGAAGCTTTATGCGCGACGTGGGTGCGACACCCCACGCCTACCGCATGCAACTGCGCGTGCAAGCGGCGCGACGCCATCTTGCGCAGGGCAGGGCGATCGCGGAGGTTGCGTTGTTGACCGGGTTTGCCGACCAGAGCCATCTCACGCGTGCGTTTGTTCGGCAGGTTGGTATTACGCCGGGGCGTTACCGGGCGGCGATGCGTGGAATGGCCTGAGTGAATCCCTCTCCCTCCGGAGAGGATGCCGAGAGGCGGCTGAGGGTTTTCGGGCGAAGCGTGGTGCCCGCCTCTTGAGGCGAGCCTTTGACATCGCGCGTTGATCGTACCCTCATCCCACCCGCTCTCCTGGCCGGGGAGAGGGGCTATGCCTGCAATATTCTTCAAGACACTGCGTCGCCATCCTTGCGATGTTTCCCCTTGCCACTTTCCACGAGGTAAGGCTCATGACGATCCAACACACGCGCCGCGCGCCGGACGCCGGCGCATGAACATCCCATTCCTGCTCACCTCGCTACTGGTCGTGGCAGCCCCTGGCACCGGCGTGCTCCACACCGTCGCCATCGGACTGTCCCGCGGCGCACGCGCCAGCCTGGTGGCGGCGGTCGGTTGCACGCTGGGCACGCTTCCGCATATGGCCGCAGCGGTGCTTGGACTGGCGGCGGTGTTCCGCACCAGTCCATTCGCGTTCGAGCTGCTGAAGTATCTGGGCGCGGCGTATCTGCTCTACATGGCCTGGGGCACCTTGCGCGACCGCAGCGTGCTCGATCCGAGCCAGCCGGTGCCCGAACGCTCGCCGCTGCGCATGATCGTTGCGGCGGTGCTGCTCAACCTGCTCAATCCGAAACTGCCGATCTTCTTTCTCGCTTTCCTGCCGCAGTTCATCGCCCGGGACGATCCATCGCCGATGCTACGGCTGCTGACGCTGAGCGCGGTCTTCATGCTGATGACGTTGGTGGTGTTCGCGCTGTACGGCGTGTTTGCATCGTTCATGCGCGCACGCGTGCTTTCACGTCCGCGGGTCACGGCATGGCTGCGGCGCGTCTTCGCCGCCGGGTTTGTCGCGCTGGGATTGAAGCTGTTGTTTTCCACCAGCCGGGCGTGACATTTCAGGTGCTGTCTTTCTGGTCCAGGCGCGCCAGCAGCCAGGGCAGGGTCACGGCCAGCAGGTAGAACTTGGAGGCGAAGAACTTGTTGTCCAGGCAATGGCGATGATCCTCCAGCCACTTGGCCGCCCCCGGAAGCAGCGAGCGTGCCTGCATGGCGAAGGCGTGTACCTGCTCGAACCGCAGCCTGGCCAGGCCCGGTACGTCGAAACGGAACGAGCCCTTGGACTGCACGTATGGCAGCTGATGAAAGTGTTGCGCGATATGCCGGCGTATCAGCACCTTGTTCATGCCGCCGGGGCCCATCAGGCGGTCGTCGGGAACCTCGTTGAAGAACCACTCGCACAGCGGCATGTCGCAATAGGGATACGCCAGGCGCAAGCCCGCGGCCTTGGCGGTATACATGCCTTTGGCGAAGCCGGCCGCCTCCATCACGATAAGCACGATGCGCCGCACCGCTTCGGCGGACTCGGCCGCGTCGATGTCGTCCTGGAACATCCGGATGCGCTTGCGCGAGTGCACGGACAGCTTCTGCCCGAGCAGGCGGTCCACCTCGCCATCGCTGAAACGCGAGCCGGGGAAATAGCGCTCGAAGGTATTCATCTGCAGCGTGCTGAGCGCAAAGCACAGCCTGAAGCTGCGCCGGATCAGCGGATGCAGGTAAAGCGAGCCGGGTATGCGCGCACTGCGCGCCAGCCATCCCAGCACGTAGTCTTTCAGATGCAACGGCACGCCGACATAAGGGTCGATGCCCAGCGCATCGATGATGCCGTCGCCGTGTTCCAGGCCGATTTGGGTGGCCAGGTCCGCGTAGGAGAGCGTGGCGAAATCGGCCGTCAGCAAGGGCATGCGCGGCGCCATCGCCAGGTAGCGGTCGTAGGCGCGGCCCGGGTCGCACACCAGCGTTTCATGGCGCAGGCCCAGATGGCTGGCGACGAAGCGCGCCGAATCGACCTCGTTTTCCTCCTTGCCGCCGAGATAGGTGATGCAGGTGGTATCCGGCCGCGTGTCCGCAATGGCGATCGCCAGCGAACTGGAGTCCTTGCCGCCGCTTTGCAGCAGCCACGGCGTTTTCATATCGGCCGTGCATTGCGCTACGGCATGCGTAAGCAACTGGTGGTAGCGGCGCAGCAAGGTCTCGTCGCTTACCGCATGGGAGGCCGGCCGCGAGGTGGCGCGCGTCGATTGATAGGCGAAATGGAAGCGAGGTTCATCGTCCACGCCCGGTAGCACGGAAAAGCCGGTCGCGATGTTCTTGACGTCGCTATAGATGGTATGCGGCGGATAGACGAAGCCGTTGCGGAGCAGATCGGCGAGCGACACCATGTCGATCGATGCCTGGCGCGCATCCGGTGTTTCCAATGGGGAAAAATCCACCTCGCCCGCATGGGGGCTGGTGTAAAGATGGATTTTCTTGGGCGATAAGCTTATATCCGGCCATTCGTAGAGCGACGTATTCATACGACCATCCAGTTGACTGCAGAACACGACCTGTCAGCGCACGACAATGCGTTGAACGCGATAAGCGCACGGAAAAAAATGCAATGGTTGGGCTTTACGGTTTTGCGGCTGGCGGTGGCACAAAGAAGCTGCCGGCGATGGAGGAAAAACGCATCACCCGCAGCATCAAGGCGTACCGTCATTTTCCTTGCATGTACCTGACGCTCATGAGTGAGCTTAAGTGCGATGCTGTGTATGCACTGTCTAGATGGCTCGCTCGGAAAATGATTAAAAGCGACGACTTATTCACCTTCCAATAAATAATCGGCGTCTTCTTCCACGGCCGGCGTGGTTTCCAGATACATCGGCTTATCGGCGGCCACCACGGGATCCGGCCGAAGCGTCGGCAGCGGGGGCAGGGTGGCCTGCAAGGTGGAGACGGCCGTATCCAGTGACAGCTCGTTCGGACCGGAACACTCCTTCACCAATTGCTCGACCAAACGGTCCTGCGCACGACCGCGCTCGTAGGCATAGGCGTAGGAAAGCCGCGTGAACGTAACCATGCGATAGCGCGGCATGAAGTGCTCCGGCGCCCGCTCGGCCAGCCGTTTGCCGAGTTCGAGCTTGGCCACGTAAGCCGGATCGACCACGGAGTCGCGCATTTCCACATAGTTTTCCAGCGTCATCGCGGCGATCGCATCGGCATTGGGCTTGCGGATGCGCTGGAATTGCGCGAACGCGTCGGCGACCTGCATGCCGGCATCGGCCAACAGCTCGGCCATCGCCACGGCATCTTCGAAACCGCAGTTCATGCCCTGGCCGTGGAACGGCGCGATGGCGTGCGCGGCATCGCCCACCAGTGCGGCGCGCCCGTCGATATGCCATTGGTCGAGATAGAGCGTGGCCAGCGTACCGACCGGGTGTCCATCGTAGTCCGCGGCAAAGCGCGGCATCAGCGGCAGCAGGTCGGGAAAGTCGCGGCGGAAAAACGCGCCGGCGGCCGCGGCATCCGGCAAGGTCTCGAAACTCGGATCGGGACCATGCAGGGGGAGGAACAGGGTGACGTTGAAGCTCCCGGTGATATTGGGCGTGGCGATGCACATGTAGCCGCCGCGCGGCCAGATGTGCAGGGCGTACGGTTCGATGGCGAAACGATCGGCGCCGGCGGCGCGCGGAATTTCCAGTTCCTTGTAGCCGTGGCCGAGCGGCTCGACGCGAATGCCGAGCGGCTGGTGCAGGTTCATCGCCGCACGCAAGGCGGAGCCGGCGCCATCGGCGCCAATCAACACGCCCGCCTGGTGCTCGCGCTGAACGTGGTGTTCGTCGACCAGCGTGATGCGTTGGGTGTCGATATCGGCCGTTCTCAACGCCTGGCCAAAATGGAAATTGACGCCTGCTTCCTCCGCCGCATCGATCAGCAGCGCATTCAGGCCGCTGCGCGAAATGGACCAGATCACTTCGCTGTCGTCCACGCCATAACGCTGCAGCGCGGAAGGCCCATCCAGCGGATGCACCATGCGACCACGCATCATCACCGAGCGCTGCAAGGCAAGCTCGGCAAGTCCCGCCGTGCGCAACGCCTGCAAGCCGCGCTCGGCAAGCGCGAGATTGATGGTGCGGCCACGCACGAAGCCGACGCGGCGCGGATCCATGCGTTTCTCGAACACCTGTACCGCAAAGCCGCGCCTGGCCAGGAGCTGGGCGAGCAGTGCGCCGACGGGGCCTGCGCCGACCAGGGTGATCGCTTGCTTGGACATGCCTGGGTTCCTTTGAGGCGAGCGCATTGCCGTATGCAGGCGCGCTCGGGTGCACGCGAGAATCGGTGCACGGCGATCAAGGAACTATGAAACGGTCGTGAAAAGGGTTTTGCTGTTGTTTGTTTCGACAGCGGTTCAATGAAGAGCGTGCCAAGTCAACGAATAGACTGTCTGCCGTCCTGGACCCGATATTCACGTTTATTTCCGCTCATTTTTTTTGCCTCATCGTCATTCTGGCGAAGGCCGGCACCCGGCGACTTGAGGATCGCTAAAGTCACCGGACCCCGGCGTTCGCCGGGGCGACGAATCCGTGGCGCTTGAGTTTGCTGGCAAAGAAACTGCGCTCAAGGCAGCACCGTCAAAACAAGCTTCGACGGATACACCCGGCTGTGATGCACCGCATTGTCGGCAATCACGCCTTCACTCTCGTCGTAATTGTTGCCGCCGGTATTGAGGTTGCGATCGAAGCGCGGAAAGTTGCTGCTGGAAATCGCCACGCGCAGCTTGTGGCCAGGCTTGAAGTAATAGCTGGTGTCGATCGGCTGGAACGTCACCGGGTACACCTCGCCCGGTTTCATCCATGCCAGCGGCTTGTCGTAGCCGTTGCGGTAGCGCATGCGCTGGATGTTCTCGGTGATGTTGAAGGCGCGGCCATCCGGATAGACGTCCATCACCTTGAAGGTGAAATCGGTGTCCTTTGCGCTGGAGGAAACATTAAGGGTTACCGTGATCGGGCCGCTGGCCTCGACGCCCTGCGCGAACGGCTCGGTGTCGTAGACCAGTACGTCATTGCGGGTTTCCTGCTCGCGCTGATCGTAGGAGCCGAATTTCACCGCGGTGCCTTGGCAGCAACCGCCGCCGCCATAGGTGGGCACGGGATTGGCCGGGTCGTACACGAATTGATCCGGGTGATCGTCGGCGTCCGGTTGCGCGGCCAGCTTGCCGTCGCCGTACAGCGTGTTGGCCTTGCCGCCGCTGCTGAAATAGAACTCGCGCGTGGTCGCGCCGGCCGGCGGCCAGGTGGCCGCGTTCTTCCATTCGTTCTTGCCCATCAGGTAATACATCACCTTGGGCTGCTTGTTCAGCACCTCGCTGTCCTCGCCTTTGAGGAAGTGATCGAACCAGCCGAACACCAGCGCGTTGTAGTCGAAGCGGGCGTCGCCCATGTCCATGTCGCCGACCATGGTGTGCTCGGTGGCGCGCGTATACGCGCAATGCAGCACCGGTGCGATCACCGCGTATTGCTGGTCGGCCACGTTTTTCGGCGCGGTGCGGCGCACCTCGTTATAGGCGGCGAGGTTGGGCGATACGGATACGTCGAACCAGCTCATGAACCACAGGCCTGGCTTGGCGATCTTCATGCCGTCATGCCATAGGCCGCCCTTGTACCAGGCCGGATCGTTGGGCGCGCGCGCAATCATGTTGCCGCCGGTCGCGACCGGCATGTGCGTTTCGAAAATGCCGGGCGGGCCGCCCACGGCCTTGATGATGTCCTTCTCCGGCAGGTGCCAGAACGCCTTGTTCCAATCCACCGGCGGCATCTGCGGCGCCAGGTCGAAGAAGTGCGAGGCGTTCACCAGTTCCGCCTGCGTGGTGTCCGGCGCGAACATCGGGCGCACCTGGTTCTGGATGCCATAGTCGTAGATCCAGGAGATGAACAACATTTGCACCGCGCCGCCGCGATACCAGTTGCCTTGCTCGTAGTACGGCCCCACGCGGCCGACACCGGCGCCGAAGCCCTGCACGTTGAAGGTGGCGAGCGCCGGTTCGTTCTGTGCGACCACGGCCAGCTGCCATTCGGCCGTCGACGAACAACCGGTGGTGCCCACCTTGCCGTCGGACCACGGTTGCGAAGAAATCCAGCGCACCGCATCGACGCCATCGCTGAGCGGCATGCCGAGGATGTCGTAATGGCCCTCGGAGAAGAAATGCCCGCGCTCGTTCATTTCGACGTAGGCGTAGCCATGCTTCACCGCATCCAGCGCGCGCGTCATGTCGCGCGGCGCGCCAAGCTTGACGTCCCAGAAATTGAAGTTGTACGGCGTGCGCACGAAGATCGTCGGCACCTTGCCCGCGCCCTTGGGCCGGTAAATGTCGGCCGCCATGCGCTTGCCGTCGCGCATTTTCACCATCACCTTGCGATCGACCACGGCCACGTCTTCCAGTGCCTTCTCGGTGGCGTTGCGCTTGGCGATCTGTTCCGCATCGGGATCTTTCGATTGCGCCGAGGCGGCAAACGGCAACGCCAGGCAGATGGTCATGGCCATACTGCCGGCGATCGAACGCAGGTGCTTGCGTGGCATGGGAGGTCCCCTGGGTGTGGTGTGGCGCGACTATACGAAGAGCGGGTGGTGGATGCCATCCGCAGTGCGGCATGCGCCGAGTGAGCAGGCTTCTTCACACGCCCCGAGCGTCGCGTGGCGTCAAATGACTATGGCCGACAACGCTACCCGTGGAGACCATCATGTCCGAGCACGTCTACAAATCCGTGGAGCTGACCGGTTCTTCCAAGACCAGCAGCGACGACGCCATCCGTTGCGCGATCGAGCGGGCGTCCAGGACGATCCGCGATATCCGCTGGTTCCAGGTGATCGAAACGCGCGGGCATGTGGAAGACGGGAAAGTCGCGCACTGGCAGGTGACGTTGAAGGTGGGCTTTACGCTCCAATAGCAGTAACGCCCGCAACCCTGGCCCGGCTCCAGAGTTGAGAGCCGCCGATGCGGGCGGTAAGCTCCCCCGCATGGTTTTGTCGCTGCGCCACCTTCATCGCTCCCGCGCGCTTCGCGCATTGAGCGCTGTGGCGTGGCTGATGCTGGTGGTGTTGTCGTGGATGGCCTCGTCCATGCCATTGCAGGCCGCGGACAACGCGATGGTGTCGCACTGGTCAGCAGGCATGCACGGGCCTGTCATGGCCGGACATGCGGCATCGGAGCCATGCTGCGACACGCACGCGAACGGCGATCATGCGCCTTTGAAATCACCTTGCCATTGTCCCTTGCTGTGCGGCCTGGCGGTCGTTCCCGCCGACGACTACGTCCTGGCTGCCGTCTCGTGGCGATCATTCGATGTCCCGCCATGGGCGCCGGATACCTTGGCGCAGCCCACGCGCCCTCCATTGCGACCTCCGCTTGCCTGAGCGCTCATCCATGCAATGGATGCCTTCACGTCGCTGGCAGCGAACGTGAGGCGTGATCCGCATCCGTAAGGATGCGTTCCGATACGGGCGTTTTTTCATGAAACGATTTCTCTCTACGCCGGCAGTGGATCTGTCGCGCCGGCGGTTTGTCCACGGCGTCGCCTTGGGCGGCGTGGTGGCCGGTCTCGGCACCTGGTCGTCGCCAGGCGTACGCGCCCAGCCGACTGTCGCTTATCCGAACACATTGCAGGGCACCGAGTTCGACCTGAGCATCGCCGAGATGCCGGTCAACTACACGGGCCGCACGCGCATCGCCACGGCGATCAACGGAAGCGTTCCCGGCCCGACGCTGCGTTGGAAAGAGGGCAGCACGGTCACCTTGCGCGTCACCAACCGCCTGCGCGAACCCACCTCGATCCACTGGCATGGCGTACTCGTTCCGTTTCAGCTCGATGGCGTGCCTGGCATCAGTTTTCCAGGCATTGCGCCGGGCGAGACCTTTGTCTATCGCTTTCCAGTGCGCCAGTCCGGTACTTATTGGTATCACGGCCATTCGCAATACCAGGAGCAGACTGGCGTGTATGGCGCGCTGGTGATCGATCCTGCCGGCCCCGACCGCATCCAGGCAGATCGCGATTATGTCGTGATGCTCAGTGACTGGACCGATGACGATCCCGCGCACATCCTCGCCATGCTCAAGCTGCGCAGCGACTACTACAACTTCGCCATGCCGACGGCCCCGGCATTCCTGCGCGACGTACGCGAAAAAGGCTTGCAGGAAGCCCTGGCCGAGCGGCGCATGTGGAATCGCATGCGCATGAACCGCACCGACCTCAGCGACGTATCGGCCTACACCTATACCTACCTGATGAACGGCGCGACGCCGGCCGGCAACTGGACCGGTTTGTTCCGCCCCGGCGAGCGCGTGCGGCTGCGTTTCATCAACGGCTCGTCCATGACGATTTTCGACGTGCGCATACCCGGCTTGAAGATGACGGTGGTGAGCGCCGACGGACAGGATGTGGAACCGGTCAGCGTCGACGAATTTCGCATTTCCGTGGCCGAGACCTACGACGTGATCGTGGAGCCGCAGGAAGACCGCGCCTATACCGTGTTTGCACAGACGATCGACCGCAGCGGCTATGCGCGCGGCACGCTGGCGACGCGCGCCGGCATGCAGGCGGAGGTGCCGGCGCTCGATGCGCGCGTGCCGCTGGCCATGGTCGACATGATGGGGGCGATGTCGATGGGTGACGCGCATGCTCAGCACAGCATGGACATGTCCGGCATGGCGATGGATGCGCTGCCGCAGGTTCGCCACGCGCGAACGGAATACGGCCCCGGCGTGGACATGCGCGTGGACATGCCGCGCACGAACCTGGACGACCCTGGCGTGGGCTTGCGGGACAACGGCCGGCGCGTGCTCACTTATGCGGATCTGCATACGCTCGGCGGTTCCATCGACAAGCGCGAACCATCGCGGGAGGTCGAACTGCATTTGACCGGCAACATGGAACGCTACATGTGGTCGTTCGACGGCCTGAAGTTCTCCGATGCCACGCCGGTGCACTTGCGCGCCGGCGAGCGCGTGCGACTGGTGCTGGTGAACGACACCATGATGAATCACCCGATTCACCTGCATGGCATGTGGAGCGAGCTGGAAAGCCCGGATGGCGACTTCCAGGTGCGCAAGCACACCATCAACGTGCAGCCGGCGCAGCGGATCACCTATGGCGTCACCGCCGATGCGCTGGGGCGCTGGGCGTATCACTGCCATCTGCTCTATCACATGGAAGCGGGCATGTTCCGCGAGATGGTGGTGTCATGACGGGCGCATCGATAAGACGGACGGCGTTTGCTGTCGCATTCGCCATGCTGCCGATGGCGCTGGCCGCGCAAACGGCGCCGATGCAAGGCATGGACATGCAGCAGCACGCCCATGAGTCCAACCTCGCCGAAACACATCAAGGCATGACGATGGGACCGATGCAGGGCGGCGCCGCGCCCGCGGATGCACGCAGTCCGGATTACTCCGATGGACTGACCTATGGCGACATGACCGGCATGGACATGCACGACCACGCCACGCAAAGCATGCTGCTTATCGACCAGTTGGAAAACTTCCACGGCCGCGACGCCAACGGCCTCAGCTGGGAAGCCGAAGCCTGGTACGGCACGGATACCGACAAGGTGTGGCTGCGCAGCGAAGGCGAACGCAGCGCCGGCCAGGTGCGCGATGCGGATATCGAAGCCTTGTGGAGCCACGCGGTGGCGACCTACTGGAACACCCAGCTCGGTATCCGCCAGGATGCCGGTGGCGGTCCGCCACGCTCATGGGCCGCGTTCGGCATCGAAGGCCTCGCGCCGTATTGGTTCGAAGTGCAGGCCACCGCGTATGTGGGCCAGGCCGGACGCATCGCCGCGCGCCTGCGCACGGAATACGATCTGCGCTTTACCCAGCGCCTGATCCTGCAGCCGGAACTGGAGGCCAACCTGTATGGCAAGACTGACCGGCAACGCCGGACGGGCGCGGGCGTTTCTGATCTACAGCTCGGTTTGCGGCTACGCTATGAAATAAGCCGGCGATTCGCGCCGTATTTGGGCGTAGTCTGGGTGCGCCGTTTCGGCGCCACCGCCGGCTTCGCCCGGCAGGACCGCGAGCCGGTATTCGATCAGCAGTTCGTCGTCGGCCTTCATCTGTGGTTTTGAGGAGAGTGCGATGAAACGATTTGTCGCCACCGTGATCGCAACCCTGGTCGTGCTCATCCTGGCCATTGGTGCATGGATCCTGTCCGGTACCTACAACATCGGCGCCGATGCGCCGCATTGGCCGGTGACCTATGCCGTGATGCAAACCTTGCGCGAGCGTTCCATCGATGCGCATGCCGCGCGTGAACGCGTCACCATGCCCAACCTGGAGGACCCGCAGATCATCCTGAAAGGGGCAGGGCAGTACGCCGCCATGTGCACGGGATGCCACCTGGCGCCAGGCATGAAGGATTCGGAAATACGTCCGGGCCTCTATCCGCAACCGCCGAATCTTTCGCAAGTGCGGATTGAACCCAAAGAGGCGTTCTGGACCATCAAGCACGGCGTGAAGATGAGCGCGATGCCGGCCTGGGGATTCAGCCACGACGACGCGACCATCTGGAGCATGGTGGCGTTCCTGCAGAAACTGCCGGGCATGACGCCCGAGCAGTACAAGAAGATCGTGGCGCAGGCGCCGCCGGACGAAGACATGGATATGGACATGGGCGATCACCACGAACATGTGCACGGCGATGAGCACGAAGCGCCCGCGGCATCGGGAACTGCCGCGCCTGCGCCTTCCAGCAGCACGCAGCATTGATGGCGCACTCCTAAGCTTTTTGTCGCAGTCGCGTGAAGATCTTGTGCAAGAAACAGCACATGTGCGGAAGCCCGCGCCGAAATGACAACTTTGTTTCAGGAACCGGCGCATACTTTCGCCGATGTCTTCCTTTCATTGGTCGTCCCTGAAGGAGAATCACCATGAACAGCTCTTCCAAAGTGCTCGTTGCGCTGCTCGGCGCGTTCGCCGTGAGCGGCGGCTGCTTCGCCCAGGACGCCGCATCGAGCAGCTCCACCCATTCCATGGGTTCGATGAGCGGTATGCACGGCAACATGGCCATGCATCACGTGCAAGGCATGCACAAGATGCCGGCCACCGTCAGCTCGGTGGATACCAAGACCGGTTTGGTGGAAGCCGACGCCGAAGGCATGTCGCTCAAGGTGCACTTTCCGCCCGCGTCGGTGGCGGATCTGAAGGCGGGTGACAAGATTACGCTGCATATGGGTTATACCAAGCCGTAGATCGGCCTGAGCCCCGGATTTGATCCGGGGAGCCAAATGGAATGTGCCGCGATCTGCTCCCTCTCTCCTCTGGGGAGAGGGTTGGGGTGAGGGGCTGGGCGAAGCGAGATACGCACACGATCGAAGACTTAACTTCTCGCATGTCGCCAATGACGGTGGATTGCACTTCAATCACAGCAGCGAGCATGGTGTCTGTAAACGTATTGTCGCGAGGGTGCATGTTCCGCTCCGCCCGGCCCCTCACCCCAGCCCTCTCCCCGTAGGGGAGAGGGAGCAAAGAATGGCGTTGGCAAGATGGCGGGAACTTCAGCCTTCCGGCCATCGGCCGATATACGGGCCATGAGCCTGGTCGCGCGCACAACCGTTCCATCCCATTTTTTTGGCGCGCTGGTCGCCACCATCACCCATGCCCATACGCTGGAAGCCCTGGTGCGGCCGTTGCTCGAATTGCTGCAGATGGCCACCGGCATGGAAACCACCTATCTGACCCGCCTGGACGAGCCGGCCGGCCTGTTGCGCGTGCTTTATGCCCGCAACACCGGGCGTCTTGCCGTTCCGGAGGGCTTGTCGGCGCCGTGGGAAGGTACGCTCAGCAAACGCGCGCTCGATGAGGGCCGCTTCGGTACGGACGACGTCGGCGATCGCTGGGGTGACTGCGACCTCGCCCGCACGCTGGGCCTGGTCGCCTATGCCAGCGCGCCGGTCCGCGTCAAAGGCGGCGAGCTTTTCGGCAGCCTGTGCGCGGCAAGCGGCGAGCGCAAGCCGCTTGGCGAAACAGCATCCCAGGTGCTGGCGTTGTTCGCCCAGTTGATCGCCCAGCAGATCGAGCGCGAACGCTCGCAGGCGACCCTGCAGCAGGCCAACAGCACGATGGCGGCGATGGCCCTGACCGATGCGCTGACCCAGCTGCCCAACCGGCGCGCCTTGCTGGAAGCGATGCAGCGGCAGCTTGGCGCCCTGCAACACGATCAGGCGCTGATCGCCGCGCTCATCAATCTGGATGGCTTCAAGCCGATCAACGATCGGTTCGGCTACGAAGCCGGCGACCAGTTCCTGCAGACCATGGCCAAAAGGCTGCGGCGCATGCTGCGCGACAGCGACATGGCCGCACGCATGGGCGGCGACGAATTCCTGGTGCTGGCCACGGAGCAGCGCGCCAAGGCCAACGAGGCCGCGGTCGCGCTGGCCCATCGACTGGAAAGCGCCACACGCGGACGCTTCAAGCTCGATTCGGCGCTGATCGATTATGCCGGCGCCAGCGTCGGCGCGGTTGTCGCCGAACCGGGGTGCTCCAGTGCGCAGGCGCTGCTAAGCAAGGCCGAAGCGGCGATGCAGGCGGTCAAACGATCGCGCAAGCGCGACGCTTCATCGGCGCCGCCGGTCGGCAGGATCGCCCGCTATACCTGGCCCGTCATCGAGTGACACAGGCAGGGCCAGCCACATGGGGAAAACCCTAGCCTAGGGAATGGCCTAGTTGGCCCGAGGGGACGCCGCTTTTCATACTTCGCTCCGATCTTGAAGCGCGCTGGACGGCTTCATGACGGCATCTGTAGCGAAGCACTCGCGGCTGATTTGCAACCCCATCCCTTGAAGAGGCAACTACCATGGGCCACATTTCTCCCCTGTCCGCCACCTCGATCGACCAGACCTTCTACAACGGCATCAGCCGCGCGGAAGCCTCCGAGATCGTTCGCAACGCGTTGAACGAATTTCAGAACCGCGTATCCGAACCGCTCATCTCGCTGCTTACCGACAACAACGGCAATTCGGGCGGCTGGCTCGAAGCCCTGGCCAAGGCCCTGGGCGACAAGTTGAACGAATCGGCCAACAGCCTCAAGAGCGCCGCCGGCGCCGTGAATGCGGACAATCCTGGCCAGACCACCGAATTGAGCGCCAAAGCGCAGGAATTCGCGCAGTTCATGGACGCCGTCAACAACGTCATCAAGACCTTGGGCGAAGCGCTGGATTCGATGGTTCGCAAGCAGTAACTGGTTATTGGAAGACCAGGGGCCGGGATACCTCGCGGTGTCCCGGCTTTGTTTTATTGGATTCTCAGCGAAACCCCCGTCGCCCCGGCAAACGCCGGGGCCCAGCGACTTCGAGGCCCTCATGCTCACCTGCTTCCCGCGCTGCTTTGCATGCTCGATGGCCATCGCGCTGATGGTGCCTTCATTACCTGCGCAGGCCGCAACCATCGGCGCCAGCGATGTCGAAGGCGTCTGTCTTGCGAGGACCTTCAAGACCGGCGTGGGCGGCATGCGCCTGCCGGTATGGCGTCCTTATCTGCTGCTGAAGGACGGCAGCGCGTATGCCAACCCGAAGCTGGCGCCCGACATGATCGATCCGGCCGCATCGCGCCAAAGCGAAGCCGGCCACTGGGGCAGCTGGACGCAGCAGGGCGACAACAAGACGCTGAACATTCCTGGCCACAACCCGATGCCGAGCGCGCAATGCGTGCCGCCGGCCGCCGCGGGCATGCCGCTACAGGGCAGCTTCAAGCATGTGGGCGGCGGCGGCAGCATCGCCGGAGGCGGGCAGGCCTCTTTCATGCGCAGCGACAACTATCGCTTCTATCCCGACGGGCACTTCATCGCCGGCAGCAGCAGCGGACTGGTGGCGCCCGGCGCATCCACCGTTTCGAATGCGGGCCGCGCCGGACATTATCGCGTGCACGATTACTCGATCGACCTGCGCTACGACGACGGCAGCCAGGCGCAGCTGTTTTTCTATACCGATGGCGACAAGCTGCTGCACATCGGCGATGAGGATTACGTGCCGGCGGCGGATTGAGGCTAGGGCCTGTTTACGCTATTTGCGTAGCCCGCGCCGGGAGCTGTTTGCGCGCCAGCCAAGGAAGAACGAAGGAGTGTACGTCGGTACACGACTGAGTGATGACGCCGGATGGCGGGCAAACAGACCCGGCCCTTCGGGTTGCCCTTGAGTGGACATCATGCGGCAGCGCGCGGCTTGGCTTGGCAACCAGCCAAGCCTGCGCCACGCACTACCACCTGACGTCCACTCAAGGGCAACGCGGGCCACGCAAATAGTGTAAACAGGCCCTAGGGAAATTCCCAGCTTGGCAATGGCACCGGTTCGATGCGTAATGACCCCACTGAGGCAGGGGGACCTATGACGTCGAATCCATTCCAGACAGAACCTCCCTTGGAGCATGGCCAAGCACGCCGCGCTTCCAGCAATCGTACTGCGACGTCCGCAGAACTTGCGTTGCCGCAATCACGGCGCATGCGGCTATCCGAACTCGGTTACGACGACATTCCGCAGCTCAGCAGCCTGTTCGCCCAAACCGGCAAGCAACCGCTGCTGATGGAAAGCCCCACGCGATTCATCGACGTCGCCGCCATCGTGGCGTGCGTGCATCGTCTTTACGTTCGTTCGCATGGTTTGGGCGCGTGGCGGGCGGATACGTTGAACGATGCATTCATCGGTCTTTTTTCATTGCTGCCGATCTCTGCAAGCGCAGATGTGGAGATCCATGTGCGGCTGAAGCCCGAAACTTGGGGTCGCTGGTATGCGATCGAAGGCACGCATCTGCTGTGCCGGCAGGCGTTCGACAACGTCGGCCTGCCGCGATTGTTTGGCTACTGCCATCCGGATCATCGGCGCGTGCAGCGGATCATGCTGCATTTCGGTTTTCGCCATATGGGGTTGTGCGAGCATCGCGGCCAAATGGCGCAGCGTTATGTGCTGGATGCGGCGACGTGGCGCGAACGCAAGCCGGTCGCGGCGCATTGAATGGCAGTCGCTTAAGCGGAAAACCGATTTCTTGCCGTGATGCGCTCCCTCCCCTTCAAGCAGGGGAGGGAGTAGGTCATGGCAAACAACAAACTCAGTGTTGCATTAAAAAAATCAAAGCTGATGCACGACCCAGCCCGCCGGCATCGGCGCGACCGGCGCGGTGCCGCGAATCACTGCCTGCACCACTTCTTCCGGCGTGCTATCGGCTTGCTGCCAACGCTGCGCAAGGCGACCGAGAATATCGCGCGTATCCCGTGTGTATGTGCCTTCCAGTTCGGTGCCGACCTCGGCGCCCAGTTTGCTGGCGTAGAACGCACGCAATTGCGGATTGAGTTCGAACAGCGCCAGCAGCTTGCGCATGGCGTCGGCGTACAGCGCCTGGTCCAGCATCGGTCGCTGCGTCTGCTGGCAATACCACACGGTGAGATATTCGATCGGCCCAAGCAGGCGGCGGCGATTCATCGAGCCGGCAGGGAAGGGCGCATCCTCGGCCGCGCTACGGCAGGAACTGCCCCATCCGCTCAAAGGGCCGGAAGGAAGATCCATCCGTTGCGCGGCGGCGGCCAGCAGATCGGCCACGCATTGTTTCGCGGCTGCATCTTCGCTCTCCGCAACGATCAACAGCATCTTCAGAAAAACCGGATACGCTTCATCGCCCAGTTGGCGCACCACTCGTTTGGCGAGCGCAAGCCGCAGCTCAACCGACGCTTCCTGCTGCAGCGCCGCCACCAGGCGGCGAGTGGTTTCCAGCAAGGGTTCGGCCAGGGTTTGCAGCTCGACGCTCATGCGCGCAGTCGCGGGCAGCGTCAGCCGAGCGGCGCAAGGATATGGTTGACCAGTTGGTCGAGCCGCGTCGCAGCGGGGGCATCCAGACCATTACGCACACTCAACATGCGCTCTGCCGCGCTGGCTCCGGCCCACACATCCAGCCCCAGCAATTGATTGCCGGTGGCCGTGTGCAGCCGTGCCGAAACGCTCAGGCCGTCTGCTGTCTGGATCGCGTCCGCCCCGGCAGGCGGCAAGCGTGATGAAAGCTCGGTAACGTTCATGGCGCTTGGCTTCGGTTGCGTATATGCCGCAAGTCTAGGCCTCCTGCCGCTTCACGAAAGCTGGGGGAATCCCTAGGTGGTCGCCGCGGATGGCCGGGCGCACACTGCCGCTGGGCATAAGCTTGCGCATGTCACGGCGTCGACCAGGTGAGGCATGGCGGGACAGAACAAGGACAGCGGCGATCGCACCGAAAAACCCACCGCCAAACGCTTGCGCGACGCCCGCAAGGATGGCGACGTTTCCAAAAGCCGCGAGCTGACCAGCACGACCCTGGTGCTGGCCTGGCTGTTGATGGTGATGATGGGCCTGCCCTTGATCCGCGCGCGCCTGAGCGACCTGTTCGACACTGTCATCCACGGCCTGGATCAGCCGTTCGATCGGGCGCTGCACGACATTGGCCTGGCGACCTGCGCGGCGTTCCTGTGGCTGACGGTGCCGCTGCTGCTGGGCGCGGCGGCGATCGGCGTGCTGGTGGAGTTCCTGCAGGTAGGCCCGGTGTTCGCGCCGAAGAAAATCAAGCCGGACGCCAGCCGGCTCAATCCCGTCGAAGGGATGAAGCGTCTTTTTTCGCAAGAGAATGTGGTGGAGGTGATCAAGGCGCTGGTCAAGAGCAGCTTGTTGATCGGCCTGTTCGCCTGGGTGCTGTTCGCCTTCATCGGGCAGTTCGTGCGATTGCCCTACGTGCCGGCAGAAGGCACGGGCGAGGCGCTGTGGATCGCCGTGAAACGTTTTGCGACCGGCGTGATATTCGTATTCTTTTTCGTCTCGGCGCTGGACGTGTTCTACCAGCGCTACGCCTTCAACAAAAAAATGAAAATGAGCCGGCGCGAGATCAAGCAGGAGCTCAAAGAAAACGAAGGCGACCCGATGATCAAGTCCCGCCGCCGCCAGCTGCACCAGGAGTGGTCGCAACAAAACACCCTGGCCAGCGTGCGCAAGGCCAGCGTAGTGGTGACCAATCCCACGCACCTGGCCATCGCGATCCGCTACGCGCAGGGCGAAGACGATCTGCCGGTGATCGTGGCCAAGGGCGAAGATCACGAAGCGGCGTTGATACGCCAGGCGGCGGAAGAGGCCGGCGTGCCGATCATGCGCAATGTGACCTTGGCGCGCGGTTTATACGAGAAGGTGGAAGTGGACGAATACCTGCCCGGCGATTTCTTCGAGGCGGTGGCGGAGTTGTTGCGTTGGGCGGAATCGATACGGGAATCGCGGGATGGTAAATAGCTCCATCGACCGCGCTGATGCGAGCTGCGCTCCCTCCCCTGCGGAGTAGGGGACAGGATCAGACCGCGCCTCTACAAAATACTTTTAAGCATCACCAACAATCCTCGGTTCTCATACAACTTGCGCATCACCACCTCGATCATCGCCCCCAGCGCCAGCAGCAACACCCAGCTGGACAGCCACGACTTGATCGGCATCGCCAGCGAAAACACATTCAGTTGTTGCGCATAGCGGTTGACCAGACCCAGCGCGATATCCACCAGCGACATCACCACCAAGGCCGGCGCCGAGAACACCAGCACCGCGGTCATCAGATAGTTGAACTGCCCGACGAAGAATTCCATGCCGCCAGGACGCAGCGGTGGCAGCATGCTGGCGACAGGCCAGATCGCATAGCTCGACATCAACAGATCCAGAAAAACCAGGAAGGCGCCGCTGACCATGAACAGCCAGGTCGCCACCTGCATCAGGAACACGCCGGTAATCGTGGTCTGCTGGCCTGCGATCGGGTCCATGTCCATCGACATCGACGAGCCGGCCTTCGTATCGATCACGCTGCCGGCCGCGCCCAGCGCCCAGAACACGGTGCCGAAGCAGAAGCCGATCAAGAGGCCGACGAAGATTTCCTTGCCGAGCACCAGCACCCAGGTCGCGCCGGTCATGATCGTCGTGCTCGGGCTTGCGGCGGCGGCCAATGGATAGACCAGGATCGCCAGGCTCACGTAGAAACTGTTGCGCACCAGCGCCGGTACGGTTTCGGCGGTCATCAACGGCAGCACCAGGAACGCGGCGACGATGCGCGGCAAGGTCAGCGCGATACCGTTGAGCTGGTTGCCAAGATAGTCGACCGAAAAAGGGGCCATAAGGATGCTCTGATCCATTCTGCGCAGGCGTCACCGGCTTATCTCAGCATGCCGGGAAAGTCGGTGAACAAGCGGTCGGCGAACTTGAACAAGGTGCCGCCGAGCATCGCCGCAGTGGCGAACAAGGCCAGCACCACCACCACGAATTTCACCGCGTACGGCAAGGTCTGTTCCTGGATCTGCGTGGCGGCCTGCAGGAACGCAACGATCAGGCCGGCGATGGCCGCGGCAAGAATGGGCGGCGCCGACAAGGCCAGCACCAGCCACAAGGCTTCGCGTGCGAGCTGGATTTCCTGATCGTACATGCGTCGTCCCTATTGGTAGGTGAGCACGAGGCCATGGATCAACTTGGCCCAGCCGCTGAGCAGCACGAACAGCAATAGCTTGAACGGCAGCGACACCATCGTCGGCGAAAGCATGATCATGCCCATCGCCAGCAGAATGTTGGACACCACCAGGTCGATCACCAGGACCGGCAGGAACAGCAGAAACCCGATCTGGAACGCCTGCGTCAGCTCGCTCACCGTGAACGCGGGCATGATCACGATGTAGTCGTTCGCAGTCAGTTCCTGCTGCCGGTCCGGCGGCAACAGACGCTTTGCGCTTTGCATGAAGAAATCGCGCTCGGCCGAATGGCTGTGCTTGATCAGGAACTGCCGCAGCGGCTCCTTGCCCGATTGCACCATCACGCCCAGCTTGTCCATCGTCATCGGCCCCGCCGGCTGCGCGCTCATCTGCGTCTGCACGCTCTGGTAGGTATCCATGATCACCGGATTCATCACGTACACCGACAGGATGATCGCCAGGCCATTGAGCACCACGTTCGGCGGCACCTGCTGCAGGCCCAGTGCATTGCGCAGCAGGCTCAGCACCACCACGATCTTGGTGAACGAAGTGACCATCACCGCGACGAACGGCGCCAACGCCAGGGCGACGACCACCGTGATGATCAGGGCAGGCGAGAAGCTACTGAAATCCACGTGCAGCATCCTTCTGTGGAGTGTCACGATCCGTCACGCGCACGCCCAGCCATTCGCCCACCGCGACCAGCACGCCTGCGCCGAGGCGGTGTTCGCCGAGCCGGATCTCGACGGCGTGGCCGAGCAGCGAGCTGTCGTAGTGCAGCACGCTGCCTGGTTGCAGTTGATGCACCTGCTCGGGACTCAAGTCGAGCCGAGCGAGACGGAACTGCAGGCGCGACGCATCGACGGGAGTCGACAACAGCGGCCTGGCGGCGATCGTCCATTGCCCTTGCCGCCGCTGCACCATCCAGCCGGCGGGAAGGCCGAACATGCAGCGCAGGGTGTCCTCGTCGGGCTTCAGGTGCGCATCGCACCCCGCGCCTTCGCCGACCAGCAGCACATCGCCAATCGCCAGTGCGGCCAGGGTCGCCGGATCGAGCGCACGTCCTTGCAGCACCAGGTCGAACGTCAGCACGGCGGCATCGCCCAGCATCGACACGATCGATGGATCGCGTTTCCAATCGGCGCATGCAGCCAGCAGGCGGGCCGTTACGACATCAAGACCCAACCCGCCTTGCAGCGATTGGCCGTCTTCGCCTTGCCAGTCGAGCCTGAGCCATAGCGCTTCGAGTTCCGCGCCTGCAGCAGGAAAACGCGTGGCGACAAAACCGCCGCCGAACACGAGGCCAAGCGCTTCGAGCATCGGCTCGTGCGCCAGCGACCAGGCGAGCAGGCGCGCATCGCCGGCGTAATCCTGCCAGCGCGCATCGCCGAGCGGATTGACGACCTGCTCGCGCTCGATGGCGACCAGCAAGCGGCCCTGCGCGCTTTCCAGCTGCACGCATGCCGATGCCGCGGCCCGGCGCTGGCCGACGCCGGCGCGCAATTGCAGCGTGCCTTGCTGCAGCACGTTACCGCGCGCCAGCAGCGCACGCGCGGCTTCGTTCAAGCTGTCGCGCGCATCGCCAGGCAGTGGGCCGCGATCCATGGAGAGAGCCGTATCGCGCAGCATTCAGCTCTGGCCCAGCACCACGCGGGTCAGCTCCACCACGTTGTGGGCGCCCAGCTTGGCCATCAGGTTGGAGCGATGCAGCTCGACCGTCTTCGGGCTGATGTTCAGTTCGTCGGCAATCACCTTGTTGAGCTTGCCGCTCATGATGCCGTCCAGCACCTGCCGTTCGCGGCGGGTAAGGCGGGCGAGGGCGGTGCATGCGGTCTGCGGCGCGTGATTGGCGAGCGCGGTCTGGATGGCGTCGATCAGCAGCGGCGCGTCGAACGGTTTCTCGATGAAGTTGGCCGCACCGTGGCGCATCGCATCCACCGCCAGCGGCACATCGCCGTGGCCGGTGACGAAGATCAACGGCAGCGCCATGCCGCGATGTGACAGCTCGCCCTGCAATTCCAGGCCGCTCATGCCGGGCATGCGGATATCGCTGACGATGCAGCTGCGTGCCGGCGGCGCTTCGCGCGCCAGGTCTTTCAGCAAGGTCAATGCACTTGGGAAGTCACGCACCTGGAAATTGGCCTGTTCCAGAATCCAGATGCAGGATTGCCGGAACTCCTGATGGTCGTCGACCAGATAGACGCGCGTGTCCACCGCCGCAGTCATTGCATCAGACCTCGCGGTACGGTGAACACCAAGGCGGCGCCTTGCCCGTTTTCCGGATTCGGTTCGGCGAACAGGCGGCCTTCGTGGTATTCGATGATCGAGCGGCAGATCGCCAGGCCGATGCCGAGCCCATCCGGCTTGGTGGTGTACATCGGTGTAAACAGCTGCTGCATGCCGCTTTCGTCGATACCGCAGCCCTGGTCGATGACGCGGATTTCCACCATGCCGTCGTAATCCACGCGGGCAGTGAGCCGTATGCGCCGGCGCGCGGGCGGCGTTTCGCGCATCGCTTCGATCGCGTTCTTGATCAGGTTCAGCAGTACCTGCTCGATCATCACGCGATCGGCGAAGATCGGCGGCAGGTCGTGCGGGATCGTGCTGACGATCGGCACCTGGTATTGCTCCGCTTCCAGGCGCAGCAGCTCGATCACGTCCTGGATCAGCGCGCGCGCATCCAGGTTCTGCCGATGCGGTTCGCGGCTGCGCACGAATTCACGGATGCTGCCGATGATCTGCGCGGCGCGCTCGGTCTGGCGCTTGGCCAGGTGGATGCCCTGGCGCAGGCGGCTGTCTTGTGCCTCGCCGCTGACGATCTGCTCGCAACCGGCGAGGTAGTTGATCGCCGCGGACAACGGCTGGTTGAGTTCATGCGCCAGCGTGGTGGCCATTTCGCCCACGCTCATCATGCGCGAGGTGGAAAGCAGTTGCTCGTGCTGTTCGCGGTGACGGCGCAGTACTTCGATGCATTCGCTGATGTTGATCAGGAACAGCGCGTCGGCACGGCTGTCCAGCATCAGTTCGCGGCTTTCCATGCGATACCAGCGGCGGGTGTCCGGCGCGTAATAGATGCGCGCGCCGCCCTGCGCGCCGGCTGCTTCGAACGTATGTTCAAATGCCGCGCGCGAGGTGATCGACGCGCGCTTGGGAAATTCGGCGCGGAATGCGGCGTTGTACGTCAGCGTGGTGTCAGGCTCGTGCCGGAAGACGATGCACGGCCACGGCAGCGCGTCGATCAACGCATAGGCCTGTCCTTCCATGTCGGGCGTACTTGCCGCGCGGCCTTCCTTGCTGCGGTCTTCTTTGCGTTCGATTCGTGCCACAGACATAGTCACCTATCCATGAATAACTCGATGATCGCCCGGCCGCGCCGGAGTGACAGTAGCTATTTGACGTATGCGGCATCCGCACGGACGGATGCTTCGGTACTTGGGTGACACTTCAATGAAGCTGTTCCAACAGCTTGCGATGATATGTTTCGCTTGAATGAATCATCGCGCTGTCTTTATCAGGAGCCGGATAATGCCATGAAGAAATTACTATGCAACGTGCTGTTTGCCCTATTTCCGCCAAGTGCTGCGTTCGCTGCGGACACATCGGAACATGACGGTTCGCTCCTCGGTCTGCTGGTGCCGTTGATCGCGGTAACCGCGGCGATGCTCGCGATGCTGTGGTGGATCAAGCGCGGCAAGGCCTCCACAGGCAGCGGTCCGCTCAAGCTGGTTCAGGCGGTGGCGGTAGGTACGCGCGAACGCGTCGTGGTGCTCGATGCGCAAGGACGCAGGCTTGTGCTGGGCGTAACGCCGAGCAAAATCGAACTCCTGGCTGAATTGCATGCGAGCGATACATCAGCAACAACGCCATGAAATTTTCGTGATGAATTTTTTCGAGTGCGACCAAACGCACGCGTAGCCTGCGATGCAATAGCCAATTCGAACAAGTTTCGATCGATACTTTTTTGCATTGGTATGACCGGACAGAAAACCTAGGGTCGCCCCTAGGTTTCGATTTGCATAAACGCTGGTAGGTTCGCCAACACCGATTGCCGACAGGGGGCATCGGCCATGCGTTTGGATTGCTATCGCGTTGGCACCGGCAAGAAGAAAGGACTCGAGTGGCGAGCGCCGCTCGGTTTGCGTTTTTTCGCTTGCCGGAGCTTCACTTGTTGGCCATCGATGTTTCGCTTTGCACGCACGCCCACGCGCCGCCATGGCGAGGGCGGCGCGCGCACGGCGCCGACAGGGACGCACGCTGATGGCGCTGGAATCGATTCTTTCGCGGCTTGGCTCAAGTACGGGCGGGTCGCGCAGCTATAGCGACCTGGTGTTGGTCGCCGGCGTGGTGGCGATCATCGGCCTGATGATCCTGCCGCTGCCGATGGTGGGCATCGACGCGCTGGTCGCCTTGAACATGCTGATCGGCGTGGGCCTGCTGCTGGTCGCCATCTATATTCCCGCGCCGGTGGCGTTTTCCAGTTTCCCCAGCGTGCTGCTGCTGACCACGCTGTTCCGCCTGGCGCTGTCGATCGCGATCACCCGTTCGATCCTGCTCAATGCCGATGGCGGGCGCATCATCGACACCTTCGGCAACATGGTGGTGGGCGGCAATCTCATTGTCGGCCTGGTGGTGTTCCTGATCATCACGGTGGTGCAGTTCATCGTGGTCGCCAAGGGCGCCGAACGCGTGGCCGAAGTGGCGGCACGCTTCTCGCTCGACGCGATGCCCGGCAAGCAGCTGTCGATCGACTCGGACCTGCGCTCGGGCCTGCTCGAAAAAGACGAGGCGCGCCGGCGCCGCCGCCTGCTGGAAGTGGAAAGCCAGCTGCATGGATCGCTCGACGGCGCGATGAAGTTCGTCAAGGGCGACGCGATCGCCGGCATGGTGATCATCATCATCAACCTGCTCGGCGGTCTTGGCGTGGGCGTGCTGATGCACGGCATGAGCCTGGACGACGCCATGCATACCTATAGCGTGCTCACCATCGGCGACGGCCTGGTGGCGCAGATTCCCGCCTTGCTCGCTTCGATTTCCGCCGGTTTGATCGTCACGCGCACCGCCGGTGATGAAGAGGACCGCAATCTCGGTGCGGTGATCGCCCGGCAGATCTCCAGCGAGCCGCGCGTGATGATGATCATCGGCTGCATCGCGCTGGGCATGATGCTGGTGCCGGGTTTTCCCGCGCTGGTGTTCCTGCCGATTGGCGTCGTGCTGGTCGGCGTGGCGTCGTGGCGCATGCGCGAGCGCGTCGGCATGCTGCGCAAGCTGTTCAAGGTCCCGGAAAGCCAGGCCGAACTGCTGCCGCCGGACGTGGCCGATACCGATGCCCTGATGCCGCCGCCGGCCTTGCTGCTGGAAGTGAACATGTCGGCGCTGCAGGCGCTGGGCAGCACGCAGGTGCGCAATCTGTTCCGCCAGGTGGTGGGCAGCCTGCGCGAGGAATATGGCGTGCCGTTGCCCAAGCCCGCGCTGCGCGCCGGCTTGAATCTGCCCGAGCACGGCTACGCGCTGTATGCCTATGGCGTGCGCATCGGCTATGGCGTGCTGAAATCCGAGGCGTTGTTCCTGCCCGGACGCATTGCATTACCGGCGCAGAACCAAGGCGATGGCGTACTGGTGAAGGAAGAGGGCGTCACCGGTTTTCCCGGCCGCTGGGTGGCGCGCGACAGCAAGCATGGCGCGCTTGCGCTGGAACCGCCGCAGATGTTGCGCGCGCATATCCGGCTGGCGCTGGAGCGGCATTTGTCGCTGTTCGTCGGCATCCAGGAAACCTCCAACCTGTCCAATGGCTTGAGCCGCGACTATCCCGACCTGGTGCGCGAAATGCTGCGCGTGGTATCGCCGCAGCGCGTCGCCGACGTGCTCAAGCGGCTGGTGGAAGAGCGCGTGCCGATCCGCCAGCTGCGCGACGTGTTCGAGGCGATCACCGACGCCGCCAGCCGCGAAAAAGACATCGTGCTAGTGGCCGAATACGTGCGCATGTCATTGCGTCGCCATATCAGCTATCGCTACGCCGACGGCGATCACGTCCTGCGTGTATTGGTTGCGCGCCCGGAACTGGAAGAACGCCTGCGCCGCTCGGTGCACAACGGCCCGTCAGGCGCGCAACTGGCGGTGGAGCCGGATCTTGCCGCGCGGCTGCTCGCGCAGATCGGCGACTACGCCGGCGGCGAACACGGCGCTTCGCTGGTGATGCTCAGCTCCACCGACGTGCGCCGCCATCTACGCAAGCTGACGGAGGCCGAATACGCCGACATACCCGTGCTTTCTTATCAGGAACTGGTGCCTGACCTGCGTCTGGTGCCGGTTGGACAACTAGTGGCTTGATGCTGCGGATTTCCTTGGAGTGGAAAACATTCATGACGCGACAAATCAGGGGCGGGTGGAATGCGGGATGCGGCCGGCGCATCGGCGGCTGGTTGTTGCTGGCGAGCTTGATGCTCGGCGCGACGACAGCGTTGGCGTCACCGATTCCTTTCAAGAAGGGCGTGGTCGAAATCCACGCCGATAAGACCTTGCACGAGTTTTTGCCCGATTTCTTTCACGACCAGGGACTGGAAGTGGTCATGAGCCCGCAGGTCGCGGCGCGCTCCGGCACGCTCAACGGCGATTTCAAAGGCAGCTACGCGCAGGTGTGGCGCAAGATCGCCGACAGCAATGGTTTGTTTGCGTATTGGGACGGTTCGGCCGTCTATGTGTATCTCAACACCGAGCGCCAGACCGACTACACCAGCGTACCGCTGCCGGCGGAGCAGCAGTTCCTCGCCGCCATGGCCAGCGTGAACTGGGCCGATGCCGCCAGCGGCGACATCTGGCGGCTGGAGCCGAGCACGGGATTGGTGACCATCACCGGCAGCAAGCGCTTCGTCGACCAGGTGAAGCAGATGGCGCAGACCATTTCGGGCCTTGGCCAGAATCCCACCATGCGCTTCAAGTTCTATCCGCTGAAGTACGCATGGGCGTCGGACAACACCATCACCATCGGCAATCGCCAGGTGCTCGTTCCGGGCGTGGCGACGGTGTTGCGCGAACTGGTCGGCAGCGGCGGCGCCGATGCCTTCGGCGGCGCGCGCGAACGCCTGATCTCGGCACGCCAGCCCGGCCTGCGCGGGCAAGGGCTGGCCGGCATGGGCCAGCAGCCGCCACCGCCGCTCGGCGATTACACGGTGCCGGCACAGAACAATGACGAAGACAGCGCCTCGTCAGGTACCACATCGCAGCCGACCACGCTGCGCGCCATCAGCGGGCAGGGCGATAGCCGCATCGTCGCGGACAGCTTCCGCAACGCGATCATCGTGCGCGATACCGCCGACCGCCTGCCCATGTACGACGAGCTGATCCGGCAACTGGACGTGGCGCCGCAGATGGTGGAGATCGAAGCGACCATCATCGACGTGGACAAGCAGAAGGCCCGTTCGCTGGGCGTCAACTGGTTCTATCGCAACCATGGCATCACCGCGGGCTTCACCAGCAATGGTCCCAACGGCGTGCCAGGTGCGGACGGGATGAAAAACGCCCTGGCGCTCGCCTTGCTGGGCGGCAAGGATGGACAGGCGCTGTCATCGCTGGCCAGCCTGTTCGGCGGCGGCGGGCAGATCGGCGCGATCTTGGGCGATCCAGCTCATTTCGTCGCCAACGTGGACGCGCTGGAAGCCGACGGCGTCACGCACGTGGTGACGCATCCGCAAGTGATCACCATGAACGATACCGAGGCGGTGATCCAGAGCAACCAGACCGTCTACGTGCCGGTGTCCGGCGCCTACAACTCCGATTTGTACAACGTGGTGGCGGGCACCACGCTGCGCGTGACGCCGCATCTGGTTTCCGAGAACGGCGGCCTGCAGATCCGCATGATGGTGCAGATCGACGACGGCAACATCAGCTATTCGAGGGCCGATGCGCAGAACGTGCAGTATCCGATCGTCAGCAACAACGCGGTCAATACGCAGGCGGTGATCAAGGACGGGCAGGGCCTGCTGGTGGGCGGCCTGATCCAGGATACGGGTACCAACAACACGCAAAAGATTCCGGTGCTCGGCGACATTCCGCTGATCGGCTATCTGTTCAAGACAGTGCAGAAGCAGCGCGCGCATACCGAACGCCTGTTCCTGATCACGCCGCGCCTGATCGCGCTCAACCACGTTACCGGCCAGGAAACGCCAAGCTCGTCGGGAGTGACGATCGAATCGCAGCAGCAGATCGACGACCAGAATGCGAAGAAGACCGGCATCTGGCATTTCGACAATCCGCCGCCGGCGTCGCAGCCGCAACCGTCCCCTACGCCGATTCCGCCGCAGCCGCCGGTAACCACGACGACCACGGTCGCGCCACGCATCCGTTGATGGAGTTCATCGCCCAGCCATGAGCAGCCAAGTCGCCCATCGGACAGCCAGCGTGGAACGCGCCTCGCCGCGCGTGCAGTTGCGCTTGCGCGTGTTCAGCGGCGTGCATGCCGGCGCGGAGTTCCGCTTGCCCGAGCGCGGCATCCTGATGATCGGGCAGGCGGACGACTGCGACCTGATCCTGGGCGATGCCGATATCCGCGATCACCATTGCGTGCTCACGGTGGTGGGCGACCAGGTGCTGCTGCGCGCACTGCAAGGCGAGGTGGAGGCGCAAGGCGCGCATGTCGCCGAAGGCGAGAACATCACGCTCGAGCATTTCGCGATGGTACGGTTGGGCAAGGTGCAGTTCGCGGTCGGTCCGCACTGGAGCGAACGCTGGCTGAGCCTGGACGATGCGGCCGGGCAGGGCGCTGCCACTGTCGTCGACAAACAGCTGATCAATCGCCGTCGCGGCGTGCTGGCGATCGCCTGCCTGCTGCTGGCTTTCGCGATCTTCGTGCTGATGGCCAGCTGGAAAGTGAGCCATCCTTCGCCGGTGCAGCCGCGCAGCGCCGAGGATCAGTTGAAGGCCGCGCGCGAGATCCTGCACCAGATGTCGCTGATGCACGTCGTCGCCAGCATCGACGGCGGCCATCAGCTGGTGGTGCACGGCGTGGTGGGCAATGCCGCGCAATTGCCCGAACTCAAGCAGAAGCTTTCCCAAGCTGGCCTGACTACCGAGCTGGCAGTGCGCGATTGGCCGAGCGTCGCCAAGCAGGTGAAGGACATCTTCGGCATGCACGGCTATACGGTGGAAACGCGCTTGCTGGACCGGGGACTGATCGAAGTCGATGGCCATTTCGGCGATCCGGACAACGCCGAGCACGTGAAAAAGGACGTGCTTGGCTCGACCGACATGCAGAACCTCAACAGCGACGTCGGCCTCAACCTGGCGCTGCGCAATTTCGACGAACACAAGCCCGAGGCGCCCAAGCTCGATCAAGGCAAGCTGATCCAGCACGTCAGCAGCGGCGAGGACAGCTATGTGGTGACGCGCGATCAATCGCGTTACTACCCCGGTAGCGCGTTACCGCAAGGCGGCGTTTTCGTGGGCGTCACCAGTGACAACAACATTCTGGTGCGCATGCCCGACAACACCTATATGCAATTGAACAAGAACGACCAATACACCACGCCGCATCCGCTGGGCGACATGGATTCGGTCGACATGGCGCGCCTGCTGCCGGCCGCGGCCGGCAACGGCACACCCGCGCAACCGGCCGCCAAGCCGGAATCGCCCGGCAGCGGCAAACCCATTTCGAAACAGCCATGACGCGCCGTTTCGATATCACGGAGCCCGCCCACCAGTGAGCCCCCCATCACCAGGCAGGAGACGACAATGAGCAGCAACCCGATCAATGCAAGCAACAACAGCCAGTTCCTCAACACCGTGATCGCCAATGGTGCGGCCTCGGCCGGCCAGACCGTCAGCACGGACCAATCCAAGAGCTGGTTCGAGGCCCTGGCCAAGGCTTGGGGCAGCGCGCTCGACCAGCAAGCCAACAAGGTCACCGCCTTGTCCGACCAGGTGAGCGCCGGTTCCAATGCGAACGTCAACGGCCAAACCGGCACCGCCAACAGCGGATCGGACAATCCGTCGGTGCTGACCCAGCTCACGGCGGAAAGCCTGAAGATGCAGTTCCTGTCGACCAGCGCGTCTTCGTCGACCAATGCGGTGGGCCAGGCGTTGAATACCTTGGGTCAGAAGCAGGGCTGACGGGTTGGAGGATTTATGTCTGCGCATAGGCCACCCTCCCCGACGTCGTCATTCCGGCGTGCGCCCACTGCTGTCCGGGGAAAGCGTCTGCACATCTTGCAGGAAGGGCTAAACGCTCGTCATCCCAGCGAAAGCTGGGATCCAGTGCCTTTCACGCTCTGCAAGTCGCTGGATGATTCGCTTCGCTCACCCCTTCGGGGCCATCCTTCGGATGTTCTCCGCGCTGCGCGCTACGTCCAGCTTCGCTGGGATGACGAATCGGTAGCGTTGAATTTGCAGGCGAAATTCGCGTATCGGGGTTACGTGCCGAAGTTTTTCTCGGCGATTCAAGTTTTCCCCGGACAGCAGTGTGCGTGCGCCGGAATGACGGACGCGCAAGCAGAGACCAATGTGCCGGCTACGACTCCAACACGACCCTAGCCACAAGGAAATCCCCATGAACGTGCTCCCCACCCAAATGGTCAACGTCGCCGATTTCGCCGCGACGCAAACCTCCGCAACCGCGCCCGCGCACGTCGACGACATCGCGAAGTTCCGTCAGACCTTCGCCGATGCCGCGCCGCCCGGCGTGAATCAAGCCGAGCAGGTGGCGCCGGTGCCGCAGGAGCTTTCCGCCGGCATCAAGGCGGTGCTGAACCAGTTCGATTCGCTCAACGTGCACGCCACCCAGCTTGGTCAGCTGGCCGATTCCATGCGCGCCAGCGGCCGCGACCTGGCGCCGAGCCAGATCATCGACATGACCATGCGCTGCCAGGAAATGGTGTTCCAGGCGGAATTGACCTCCAACGTCGCCAACCGCAGTTCCGATGGCGTGCAGCAGTTGTTCCGCCAACAATCGTAGAGGTAGCGATCATGACGATCGGCAAAGTCTGGCGCGTGGCGGCCCTGATGCTTGCATTGGGGCTGCTCGCCGGCTGTTCGCGTGAGGTGCTGTACAACAAGCTCGACGAGCAACAGGCCAACGAAGTGGTCGCGGCGCTGTTGAACAACGGCATCGATGCGGACAAGCGCGCCGGCGAGCGCGGCGAAGGCTGGCAGGTGGTGCTGGACCGCCGCGACATGCCGGCCGCGGTGGCGATACTGCGCGACGAAGGCTTGCCGCACCAGAGCATCGACAACATCAGCCAGATCTTCAAGAAGGACGGCTTCGTCTCCTCGCCGCAGGAAGACAAGCAGCGTTTCATCTACGCACGCGAGCAGCAACTGGGCCACACCTTGCGGCAGTTCGATGGCGTGGTCGATGCCTACGTGTATCTGTCGATGCCGGACAAGAGCCCGATCGACGACAAGCCGCCGAGCGGTTCGGCCTCGGTGGTGGTGATCACGCGCCCGAACGCAGGCATCGAAGGGCGTGCGCCGGACATCAAGGCGGCGGTGATGAACGGCACCGACGGACTGACCGATCCCAGCCGTGTCACCGTGCAATTCTTCCAGCGCGCGCCGGCCGAAGTGCCGGCTGCGGCAACTACTGCCGGCTTTCCGCGCCGCGACTTGACTTCGCTGGCGATGATGGGCTTTGCGGTGCTGGTATTGCTGCTTGCCTGCGTGCTGCTGTGGCGCAACCGCGGCGCCTTGCTGGGCGGGCGTCCGCGCACCCTGGTTCGCTCGAGCATGCCGCATGAACGCTGAGGCACACCTGCGCCAGCAGCATGCACGCGCACTGCTCGATGCGGTGCATCCGCTGCGCTGCGGCGATCTTCCCGAGCCGCTGCTGCAACGGGCGCGGCAGTCCGCGTTGGGTCGTCGACACCTGGCGCGCGCCGCCTTGCGCAATGCACCGGAAGTGTTCGCGCCAGATCACGAACGGTGGCAGCCATGGCTGGACGACGAGCCCTGGCTGCAATGGCCGCAGGCGCGCGTGCATACGTTCACGCAGGTGCTGGGCGCGATCGCATTCGGCCCGGCGTTGCGCATGATCGTGGAGCGAAACGCCGTGCTGTTCGTGCGTGGCGCACTGGGTCTGGATAACTGGCGACGTGCGCAGGGCATGAATCCCTGGCCGGGCGCGGCGCCCGAGGTCATTCGCCAGATGGGCGATGCCATACTGCAACGCTGCGGCCGCGATGCGCAGGCATTGAGCGATGCGGTGTACGAACGCGGCAAGATCGAATTTCTCGGCCATGCCGAACGCAAGCACGCGAATCTTGCGGCGCGCCTCGCGCTTGCCTATGCGCAGGCGCCAATCCGCGCGAAGGGTGAATGCTGGCTTCCCGCCGCAGCCGTGCCGGCGCTGCTGGTCGAGCAGCAGACCCTGGATGCCGAAGCCTCGCTTACGATCGCCGAAGGGACACTGCCATGAGCGCATGGGTGGCCGACCGCGAACGTTTTCAACTGTACGTCACCGCCGGCGTGATTCCCGCCGAAGCGTGGACGCCGCTGGAAGAAGCGCAGCGCATCGTCGAGCAGGCCAACGCCTTGCTGCGCCAGGCCGAAGCCGAGCGCGAACAGATCTTTGCGCAAGCCAGGCATGAAGGCCTGATCGAAGGACGCGAAGCCGGCCTGCGCGAGTGCGCCGAAGCCCTGCAGGCGCTGGTCGATGCACGCGCCGCGGCCACCGCCGAACTGCGCAAGCGCGCCGGCGATATCGCCATCGGCGTGGTCAAGCACATCGCCCCGGCGATCGGCGCCGAACGGCTGGTTGCGTCGCTGGTGGCCGAAGCCATGCAGAAGCTGGTGTTCGAGCCGCATTTGCTGGTGCGCATTCATCCAGATGTCGTGGCGCAGGCGCGCAGCGAAGTGGCCGCGCTAGGCGCCGCCGCTGCGCCGGATATCGAAATCATCGGCGATCCGAATCTGGATCGCTTCGACTGCATCATCGAATCGGCCGGCGGCATCGTGCGCGCAGGTTTCGACGAACAGCTCGAACAGGCGCGGGTGATCCTTGCCGCCGCCGAGAAGAGCGCCGGAGGACGTCGTGAGCGTACGGACCTCGGATAACCTGCTGTCCGCGGACGGCGACGATCCGCTGCTGCGCGCGCTGAGCCGGCGCGACACCTTGCAGCACGTCGGCCGCGTCGCCGAAGCCTACGGCACCTTGGTGCGCGCCACCGGCGTGCGCGCGGCGATCGGTGAACTGTGCCTGCTGGAACAGGGCGACACCGGCTTCAGCATGCCGGCCGAAGTGGTCGGCGTATCGCAGCAGCAGACCTTGCTGACGCCGCTCGGTCCGCTGGAAGGCATTTCCACCGCAACCACGGTGACCGCCACCGGCAAGCAGGCCACCGCGCCGGCCGGGCAGAGTTTGCTGGGCCGCGTGATCGATGCGCACGGCGATCCGCTGGATGGACTCGGTCCGCTGGTCGACGTCGAACGGGTGCCGTTGTACGCCGATTCGCCCAATCCCTTTACGCGGCAGGCGATCGATGAGCCGTTGCCCACCGGCGTGCGCGCGATCGATGCCGCGCTGACGATCGGCCGCGGCCAGCGCACCGGCATCTTCGCGGTGGCCGGCGGCGGCAAGAGCACCTTGCTCGGCATGCTGGCGCGCAATGCGCAGTCGGACGTCAACGTGATCGTGCTGGTGGGCGAGCGCGGCCGCGAAGTGGGCGAATTCCTGCATGACAGCCTGGGCGAGGAAGGCCTGAAGCGCAGCGTGCTGGTGGTGGCCACCTCCGATCGCCCGGCGCTGGAGCGCAGCCGCGTGGCCTGGCTGGGCACGGCGATCGCCGAATACTTCCGCGACAACGGCATGAACGTCTTGCTGATGATGGATTCAGTCACGCGTTTCGCGCGCGCATTGCGCGACGTCGGTCTCGCCATGGGCGAGCCGCCGGCACGGCGCGGCTTTACGCCTTCGGTGTTTTCCGCCTTGCCGCGCCTGTTCGAACGCGCGGGCACCAACGACAAGGGATCGATCACGGCGTTCTACACCGTGCTGATGGAAGACGAGGACGGCAGCGATCCTATCGCCGAAGAAGTGCGCTCGATCCTCGACGGGCACATCTATCTGTCGCGCAAGCTGGCGCAAGCCAGCCATTATCCGGCCATCGACCTGCTCGCCAGCGCCAGCCGCCTGATGCCGCGCGTGACGCCGCAAACCCACCAGCGCGCCGCCGGTGCATTGCGGCGGTATCTGGCCAAGTACCGCGAGATCGAAATGCTGCTGCAACTGGGCGAATACAAACCCGGCGGCGATGCCGATGCGGACACCGCCATCGCGCGCATCGATGCGATCAACCAGCTGCTGCGGCAGGACACCCGCGAGCACGCCGACTTCGCCACCACGCGCAGCCGGCTGCTGGGAGTGTGCGCATGAGCGCCCGCGCATTCCCGCTGGAACCCTTGTGCACGGTCAGAGGCATCCGCCTGCGCAAACTGGAGGCCGAATTGAAAGCCTGCCGTGAGCGATGGCAGGCCGCCGAGAACCTGCGCGTCGAAGCGCTGCGGCAATGGGAGCAGGCGGTGCAGCAGCGACAGGCGTTTGCCGATGCATCGTGGAAGGAACTGTTCGAGCAGGGAACGCCGACAGCCGAGGCGATGTGCCGGCACGAGCACCATCTGGCGTGGCTGGACCAGCTCATCGTGCAGCGGCATGCCGAGCTGGAACGCCGGTCGCGCGAATGCGCCGAAGCCGAAGCTGCGCTGGACGCGGCGGCGACTGCCTGGCGCAGCGCGCACAGCAAGGTGGATGCGCTCGGCGAAATGAAACAGGAATGGCTGCAGCAGTCGCGCAGCGAGCAAGCCTTGCGCGAAGAGCACCACCTGGAGGAATTGATGTTGCGAAGGACAACGTTGCGCTGAGTGCGTACTTCCTCCCCTGCATACAGGGGAGGGGCCGAATACGGTAAATCCATGCAGAGGTTGCCATGCATATGCCATCTTCAACGCCACCATCACCCATTTCGCATGCGTTGACCCATCGGCAGGGCGTGCGCGAAGCCCATGCAAAGCAGGCGCTCAACGGCGAGCGCGAAAATGTGCAACGCTTCCGCGCATTGATGGATGGCAAGCAACAGCCGTCGGACAACGCCGCGCAACATGCTTCCGCGAACGAGCAAAGCGCCGTCGACATCGACGTGGACGATGATGCAAGCGCCCAGGACGCCGGCGCCGACGCCAACGAACTCCCACCCGACCAGGAACAGTCCCTGCGCGATCTGCTGCAACGTCACCTGAGCGAGGGCAGGGCGCAATCGCCGGTGTTGGCGTCGCGCGATCAGGGCAGTTCCAGCAGCGACAGCCAGCAGGACGATCATCCTGGCGATGGTCAGGCCAGCGCAAACATCGGCCTGCAAGCCTTGCACATGACGCAGCAGGCGATCGTGCAGGACGCGCAACAACCGGCGCCCAGCCACGCGGCGATGGCGCCGGCGCTGGCCGAACTGATCGAGCGTCACGTCAAGCAATTGCTGGTGCCCGATGCGACCAGCCGCAGCGCGGCGCAAGCGCGCGAGATCATGATCACGCTCAAGGACGGCCTGCTGCCCGGCACGGAGCTATGGCTGAGCCGCACCAGCAATGGCTGGAAGCTGCGCGCCGATACGCGTTCGAGCACGGCCTATCGCAGCCTGGTGGAAGGCGCGCCGCAGCTGATCGAACGGTTTGCGCAGAGCCGGCTCGGCGCGCTGGAAATCAGCCCCGCCTTGCTGGCCTGACGGGGCAGCCATGCCTTCTTCGCTCCTGCAAGCGATCGTCAGCGGCAACCCGCTGGACCTGCCCGGTCTCGGACCGAAGGACAAGGGTTTGACCATCCTGTTCCCGCTCTCCATGGGCGGCACGGTGAACGATCTGGCCAATGCGCTCAATGTTCCGGTGCAGGCGATTCTTGCGGTAAATCCAGGCCTGCGCGCGGACAGCCCGCTTGGCGTCAGCCAGGTGGTCGACCTGCCGGAAGGCCATCTGGATCAGATCATGCGCAGCGTAAATGTCAGCGGCGATCGTGCTTGCGTTTCACCGTCATCAGCACCGCCTGAGTCGACTGCCGCACCCGAACGTTACGGCGTGAATGCTCCGGACGATGGCGTGAATGCGATAGAACCTGCGCTACGTTCGGCCATCGCCACGTTCGACACGCTCGACCGTGTGGAACAGAATCTGCAGTTTCCCGCGCCGAGCGAACCGAAAGCGGATCGCTGGACCATAAGCATCAATCCAATCATTACCGTACCCAACGCCGGCCCATCGCTCGATGTGCCGATGTCGATTGTTTCGGTATCGCAACCGTCGCCTGTACCTGTATCGAACCAGGCCGAACCGCAAACCACCGCATCGGCTATGCCGGCGCCGAACGTGGACCCCGGCAAAGTGTTCGCTGTGGCATCGATACCGCATCAAGGCGAAAGCGAAGGCGCATTGAGTTTTACGCGCGTGGCCAATGTGGTGGTGCCGGCCGCGCAGGACCGCCAACGCTATCCGGACATGCCGCCGCCTCCGCCGATGGACGACGGCCGCTTCGCTGCGCTGCCGATCCGGACGGCGCCAGCGAACAGCGGCGTCACCATCATTCCGCCCGCGGTAATGAATGCCTTGGATTTGCCCTCCGATCGCCATCCGATGACGCTGCAAGCCATGGCCTTGCTGCTGGCCGCGCAAGCAGGCGCAGGCGCGTCCATACCGCCGCAGCCATCGCCGCTTGTCGATCCGCAAGCGCTGGCGGCACTTATGACGACTATGCGCGGCAGCAAGGTGATCGATCTCGGTGCCGGCCGCAGCATGCAGTTTTCATTGGTGGACGATCGCATGCGCCGCGTTGACCCGATCGGGCAGGACAATCGTCCAGGCATACGCCGCACTGGCGATGGCTTGGACGAGGTGCGTATCAGCCGTCCCAGCAGCGAAGACGTGGAACAGACCGACGAGCAACGCGAACAAGGGCGTCGTCGGCGCGCTGCGATCGCCGCGATGCGTCGCCGGCGGCGGCCGCGCACGCGCCGCTGCCGTTATTGGCATGGCGCGCGGCGTGATCTGCATGCGTCGGGCAAGGTGCGTTATCCGAAACATGTGGATCTTGCGGAGTTCCGCGGGCGTCGGCCGCCGCGGTATAGGTGGAATGTGGGTGGTGGCGAACGGTGAGGGGCCCACGGCATTCGCATCTTAGGGTTATCCCTAATACCCAAGTCCGCACGCTTCCTTTCCAATAGCGTTCTTCCCCCGCTCTTGCCAAAGGCAGCGCAGATGATCCCCCGCGACTTCGATGTCTCGAGCAGCACCACCGTACCGCCAAGCCCATCCCCGGCACCCTCTTCGCAACCGCAGCAGTACCGCGTGCAGCGCAGCGATGCCTCGCTGGACAGCATCGCGCAACATTTCGGCGTTACCCGCGACGCCATCGTGCAAGCCAACCCGGGCAAGTTCGCCAATTCCTTGAACGTCGTGCCTGGCGACGTGCTGACCATTCCATCCAGTGATGAGAGTGCGGCATCGCCGAGCACGACGAACCAGCCGGCGGCCTCGCCGCAACAGCAGGTGGACAAGGTGTTGTCGGACCTGCATGCCGCGCAGCAGGCCAGGCCGCACAATCGCATGGAAGCGCAGGACCTGGCCGACTCGCGCACGCAACTGCAAAACGACTTGAACAAGGCGGTGGATGCCGAAGTGCAGGCGCGCCTTGCTGCGAAGCCGACGGTCGATACCTCGCTGACGCCGCAACAGCGCAAGGCGCTGGGCGAAACGGCGCCGAGCCTGGCCGATCGCGCCGCGGACATCCGCAAGGACATCCTTGCGCGCTACAAGGGCGATGCGGACATCCAGAAGGCGGCGGATGCGCAGGAAGCGAAAACCCTGTTGGACGGCGTCAACAACGGCACGTACAACTCGCCCAAGGACAAGCTGCTCGCGCTGGACGCCGCATTGAAATCCGCTTCCTCCGATCAGGTGCGTACCGTCGCCAGCCAGCAGGATGCCTATCGCGCCATCGTGCATGAGGCTTCAGCATGGGCCGCGCAACCCTATGACGGCAATATCCGGTTCAAGGACGATGGCCAATTCGTAAAGGCGCTGCAAGGCGCGGACGATTCCTCCAGCCGTTACGTGAGCTTGCTGTCCGGTCTTTCTTCGCCGCAGATGCAGGCGGACCTGATCACCGAGGCGACCCCGCAGCTCGACAAGCTGGCGCACTTCGCCATCAATTACCATAGCGAGGACCGGGACCTGCATGTGGCCAGCACGCTGTCGAATCTGTCCTCGATCGTCGGCACGCTGGGCCAGCAGAATCCCGCCGCCGCGCAATCGCTCGCCAGCGAGTTCGCGGGCCAGGTGAATGGGCGCGTATGGGATGGCGGCACCTTCGGCGACATCTCCATGCTCACCGAGGCCGCCAGGCAATCGGGCGATCCCACGCTGGCCTTGAGCATCGCCCAGCAGGTACGCAAGGATGGCAACGACCGCATCGCCAACGAATGGGCCGACAGCGCGCGCGACCAGATCTTCCAGACCGTTGCCGACGCGCACCACAAGGTCGATGCGGATTTGCAGAACTACATGGGCCTTACCGGTGAATTGAGCAGTCTGATCGACAAGGAAGGCCAGTCGATGACGCCGGACCAATTGAACAGCGCCATCGACAAATATCGCGCGTACAAGGGCGCGGGCTGGGAGCAGAACGTGGCGCAGGCACAGCAGCAGCTGGCCACCGACGGCAAGGCGCTGCTGTCGCAGGAGTCGTCCCTGGGCGCATGGTTCGCCGCGCATCCCGATGATGCCGCGGCCGCGGGCGACAAGCTCAAGCCGCTGGTGAACAGCCAGAGTGCGCAAGCCGCGATCCGCCTGGCGGTGCAGGCGGATCCATCGTTGATGCAAGGCCCCAAGGGCCAGTCGATGATCACCTTCCTGGCGCAGGCGGGCAAAGTGGCGGACCAGGGTGGGCGCAAGCTGATCCAGGAACTGGGCACGAACTATGTGCAAGGACGCATGAACGCCTTGCGCAGCGCGCTCAAGGCAAGCGATGACGTCGCCAGCCACGCGCGCGTGATCGATCAGCTGACCGAGCTGGGCGACAACAAGCAGCTGGCGACCTTGCTTGGCATGAGCGACGGCAAGGTCGTCGATCTGAAAGGCGCCACCGACGTACTCAAGAACGACCTCAACGACTTCAAGGCACTGGCCGATACGGAGAAGAACCCCGACGCACTGGCGGCGGCGCTGAAGAGCAGCCTTGATAACACCAGCAATAAGCTCGGCGCCATCAAGGGCTTCGCCAGCGGTACGCCGATCAGCAGCATTTTCCGGGCCTTCAGCGCCGGCGCCGCAGGGCTCAGCCTGGCCAGCGCTTACGACAAGATGACCACCCCCACCTCCAATCAGCTCGATCAATTCCGTAACGAGTTGTCGACCTTGATCAGCGCCGCCGGCTTCTCGCAAAAGACCGCCGGATTCGTGGTGAGCATGGGCTGGGCCGATCGCGGCAGCTGGGTGGACAAGATCGGCGCGCGCGCGGTGGATCACTCCGTCAATTATCTGTCCGGCGGCATCGACATCTGGAAGGCCGGAGAAAGTTTCCTTGACGGCGACACTGCCGACGGCACGTTCTATTCCATGACCGGCGTGGGCTCGATGATGTGGGCGGCGGGCAATGCCGCGGCGGGCGGCGATGGCCTCTTCGCCACGGCGCTCGCCGGCGGCGCGGAAGCAGGCAGTTGGGCCGGGCCGATCGGCATTGGCCTGGTTGCCTTGGGCACGATGGGCCTGATGGCCTACCAGAGCAAGAAGGCCAACGACCAGGCCGTGCCGGGCCGCGAAGCGTTCCTGCAAGGGCTTGGCTACCACCAGAGCGCCGCCGATGCGCTGGCCGCATGGCACAGCAAGGACGACGTGCCGGCCACCAGCATGCTGCTGCGCTATGGGCAACTGCACGGCCTGGATCCGCAGCAGACGATGACCTGGTTCAACGGGCTTGGTGCCGACGCACAAAAGACCTTTGCAGGCGCCATGCTCTCGGCACTGGACGGTGTGGGCGGCGACGCCAGCAAGTTCAACGCAACGGACGCCAACGACCGCAACTGGGACGACATGGCCAAGCACAGCCAGCTGATCACCGGCACGGTCAATCACGGTGTCTTCGGCAGCGGGCCAGGCGTGCTGCTGGACGAATCGAAGCTCGCCGTGGCCAGCGGCGGCTTGGCGCTCAACGAGGAAGAGCAGCCTGGTTCCGCGCATCAGCTGGATGTGACGTTGCAGGATCTGCTTGGTGCGACGCCGCCGGCGTAAGGCCTGGTATCTGTTTGCCGCGATCTGCTCTTCCTCCATTTGCGGCAGCGCACCTGCTGGGGCTGTCCCTAGCTCGGGATAGCCCTAGCTTGCAGATGTGTGACAGCAAGCATTACATGCTCCATTGGAATTCATTCACAAGAGGTGTGTGTCATGCGCATCGACGGCGGAGATGTTGCCAGCAACTACCAGCTCACCCAGCCTGCACCGCAAACGTATACAGCGCAGGCGCATGACACGGTCACCAGCATTGCTCAGGCGTACAAGATCGAGCCTGAGGAGCTGGCAAGAGCCAACGGCATCAGCATCAATACCGAGCTCCAGCAGAATCAGGTGCTCACCTTGCCTGCGAACGCGACTCAGCCAAGCAAGGATGATGCGGCGCCGACGGCGCAGACCCCCGCGCAAAAAACCGACGCTGCGGTCGCCGCCTACGAGGCGGCCGTGAAGCAGGGCGCGCAGACGGCGGATATCGCGCAGGCAAAGGCCGCAATGGACAAGGCGATCGGTGATGAGATCGGCGGCCAGATCGCCAACCGCAACGCGGGAGTGCCAGGAGAATTTCAAACGCCGGCCGATCAACTGATCAATGAGTTCGGCCAAAGCATTCTGCAGCGCCATCAGGGCGACGCGGCGGCGCAGTCCGGCATTTCCTCATCGATCCGGGGTTATCGGGCCACGGCAAAGGCCGATGCGCTGATCCCCACCTTCAGCGGACCCTGGAGCGCGGCCGACAAGCTCAAGCAGATCGATCTGCGAGGCCAGCCGCCGGAGGTCGTCGACGCGGTGCTGGCCGATCCACGCGTGCAAGGATGGATCAACGACGCCGCCAAAGACATCGACAAGCCGTACAACGGCGTGAAGGCCGAGAATTACGATTTCGATCCCGGCACGGCGACGCAGGCGGCCGCGAATCTCGCATCCGCCACCGAGGGTCTGTCGCCGGAGCTTGCAACAGCCGTGACGCAAGCGAGCCTGCCGACGATCCAGAAAATCGCGCAATTGCAGCCGAATACGCAGGGTGGCGGGGTCCCGTTCCAAACCGTGCACGGCGTGTTGAGTTCGCTTGGCGACAGTCCGCAAGCAAAAGCGGTGATCGACCAGGTTGCCGGGTACTACGCGAGCAACCGTGCTGCGGTCAATTTCCTGACAGCCGATGCCGAGGAGCATGCCGGCGTCAAGAGCGAACTGGCCGGTACCATCAGCGGCGAATTCGGCAATGGCAATGTGAACTTCGCCATTGCATTGGCCGAGCATCTGCAAACCACCAATCCTGTCGCGGCCAAAGCGGTGCTCAATGCGGCCGAAGGCGGCCTGGAGCAGTTCCTGGGAAGAACGCAGCAGGATATCAATAGCTATAAGGAGATCACCAACGAACTGGGCTGGGTGGTGAATAATGCCGGGCCGGCGATGACGCCGGATGAGCTGCAAAAGGCGACCGAAAACTACGTCAAAAGCAAAGGCCCGCAGTGGCAGAAACAATTGGGCGCTGCGCGGAACAATATCGTTGCCGATGCGCATGCGCTGGCCAGCGGCATCGCGCAGCTCAAGCACCTGCCGGTCGGCCTGGACAACCAGATGCCCGATCTCAACCAGCGTGTCGACAAAAATATCGTCGGCAGCGACACCGCACAGAAAGCCTTCCAATTTGCGTTGAAACAAGATCCAGGCATGTTCGCCGGCGGCGGTGCTGATCTCGCTGACGCGATGGTCGGTGATGGGCAGACGAGCAAGGGGCTGATTGAAGATGTCACCAAGGCGTATGTGGCCGGTCATGTGCTACCGCAGATCAGTAACCTCAACCCGAACGATCCGGCCAGCGTCAGCAGTGCCCGGCAGGCGATCAACGATCTGCGCAACAAGGCACGCATATTCGGCATTTCACAGAGCGATATGGACCAGCAGGTCGATAAGCTCAATACGCTGCTCGATGATCTGAAAACGGAGTCGCTCGAAGACGCTATTCAGGGCAAGGGCGTCAATGCGCTTGGAGCCGTTAAAAATGATCTGAGCGCAATCGCCAAGTCGCCTTTCGACACTGGCGCGGCAGGTTTCGCGTTTCGAGCGATCGCGTTTGACTTGTCGGGCACGGCCTTGACCAACTCGGCACAGCAGACCAGTCAGAGTGGGAAAGTCAAGGATGCTTTGTATACCTTGGCCTTGGCCGTCAATACGGGACAGGACGGCGTCGCCTTCTTGAATACCGTGAACTTGCTCGATTCGTCTGGGAAAGTGGGGCAATGGGGCGACACGAACTCGATACCTGGCGACCTTACGGCCAAGTTCGCCAACGCGTTGTATGGCACGTATTACCTGATGGATCTTGCGGACAATTGGGGAAATGTGCCGAAAGCGTCGTTTGATGGCGTGGGTATCGCCGGTGCCGGCGCCAGCGTGTTCGGCGAGGAGCTTGGATTGGGCTCGCTGGCAGGTCCCGTGGGCACAAGTTTGCTGATCGTCGCCACCGTCGGCCTGGGCGTGGTCGACGCAGTGGAGACGAAAGACCAGCACACCGCGGCGGCAAAGCAATTTATGACCAGCGGCGGTGTCAGTGCGGACATCGCCAAGGTTTTGAGTAACGATGCGATGCAGGAATCGTCGTCCCTGCAGAACGGCCTGCAGCTGTCCGCTACCGATTTGCGCGCGCTGGCGCAAACGCATCCGGAACTGTTCCAATCACCCGGCGCAGCAAAGGTTTTCGTCGCTGTGGCTCAAGCATGCGGTATTCAGGGCGGCAACACTTCAGGTTTCGCTGACGCCTTGAGCAAGGACGATCCCCATTACATCCAGACGTTCTTGAGCCAGTCCAACGATGGAATGCATCCGCTTTCGTACAAGGCAGACCTGGTCAACAACGTGATCCAGGGTTGCCCGAACGCGAAAGCCTATTTGCAGACCCACAATCCAGGCCTGCTTAGCGCGGACGCGGACACGCGGCGAAAGGCCGATCGTGATCTGGAATCGGCGCTGGGATTTTCGAACCAGGATCAATTGATCGGCAATCTGCTCAAAGGCAATAGCAATGCCGTTTACCAGGCCGAGATCATCCATGTGCTGCAGCAGCGGGGAAGTCTCGATCACTGGGTCGATGCTATCAGCCCGGACATCAACGGTTGGCCGCAAGCAGCCAAGGTTGCGATCCAGGATGCGCAGAATGCTGGCGTGCTGTCGGTTGATGACGCCAATAAATATCTGGCGCAACTGGCTGGGTAAGGGAATTGGAGGAACTTGACCGGGCCTCGGTTGGCCGGATCTCACCTTCCATACGCGTAGCGGAGAGGGACGGGGCAAAAGGAACACTTCACACTGGCGATGGCGATAAAAATACCCAGCGTCATTCCGGCCGTCGCCCACTGCTGTCCGAGGAAAATCTCCAATACTTGCCGCAGCGCTTGATACGTCGTCGTCCCGGCGAGGCGCTTTACAACGGCGAAGCTGGTCAAGCCGGGGCGCAGCGACTTGAGGGTCGCCAAAGTCACTGGACCCCGGCGTTCGCCGGGGCGACGAATCGGTGGACCTTCGCCGGAATGACGCTGAGGTTATTTGCCTGATCCGCGGTGCGTGTTTCGCGATTTATTTAAGGGCTGGCGATAAGTAAGAAGCCACGCTGGTGCATCCAACGCACCTACCAATTCCAAGGCAACAAATCCCTGGCATGACCACCCACCCAGCTCGCCGCGCTCTTCACCCCATTGGCGCCCGCCGTAATCGCCCCGCCGGTAAACTCGATCACACCCCGCTGCACATGCCCAAACACTTCGATCGTGCCTTGCGCCAATCCACTGGCCACACCGATCGCCTTGCTTGTCGCGGTGCCGGTGATGCGTATCACGTTGCCGGCCCAATGGCCCGGCGTGCCCAGGTGATCCAGTGCATCGCCGGTCTTGTCGAACACGGTTGAGGTCACGTCGCTGGCCTTGTCACCGATGGTGTCGACCACGTTGGCCGCGCCATCGCTGAGCGAGCCGGAGAAATCGGCGATGCGTGCGGTGATGCTGTTGTCGCGCAAGTAGTTGCCGTTGTGGTTCCAGGGTTGGTCGTTCTGCAGCGCCTGCAGTACGGCGGGCATCAAGTGATCCTTGTAGCCGGCATAGGTATCGGTGACCAGGTTGAGGCCGGGCGCCTCCAGGTACCAGCTTGGCTTGTTCGGATCGCGCAATTGAATTTCATGGCCGAGCGCCGCAGGAATGAGCCCGCGCGCAAATCCGGTCTGCTGTTCGCCGGTCAGGGCATCGCCCTGCACGGCGTAGCGGCGGATCAATCCGTCGTTCGCGGCCTGTTTCATTGCCGCGACGTCGCCCTCGGGTGCCAGGCGCTGCAGCGTCGCGTCGTTCACGCCGGCGGCGTTGAAGGTGACGGCGGGTATGTCGGTGACCACCGAGGCGGTCGAAGCCAGGCCGCCGCCCAGCGAGTGTCCGGTGAGCACCACGTTGTTGCCGAACGCAGCCTTGGCCTTGGTGGCCAGCGCCACCGCTTCGTTGTATTGCGCGGTATCCAGGCCCAGCGCCTGGGTGGCATCGGCTTTCCAGTCGTTCGCGCCGGAGGTGCCTTTGAAGGCGAGCACGTAGTCGCCTTTGCCATCCTGGTAGACCGCCGCGCGGAAACCGGTGGACGTATCGTTCAAGGTGGCCGGATCGATATCGGCCGCTTCCAGTTGCGCATCGCTCAGGCGCGTCCAGCCGTCGATGTTCTTGTTGTCCAGGTCGTAGGAATCCTGCGCCAGCTTGGCCAGCGTGAGGTCGATCGGCTTGGCGTCCTGTCCGCCGACCTGTTGCGCGAAACCGGGCGGTTGCTGCGTCTGGAAACTCGCCAGTTGCGCAAGCTTCGGGTTGTAGGCGAGCTGCGGCGTCGAGCTGTGCTGGTCGGCGCCGGCGACGGCGGTGGAACGAGCTGAGTCGTCGGCGGTGTTGATGGCCGTATCGGCGAACTGGCGGCGACTGACGCTGGCGTCCAGGTACATGGCAAGGTCTCCCATACGATGCCCTGGAAACATAGCCGGAGGCGTTGGGGACGACAGCTAGGGGATTCCCTGGGCTAGGGTTTGCCCTAGGAGCCATGGCACCGACATTTAGCGCCGTCGTCCCGGCGAAAGCCGGGACCCAGTGACTTTTTTGGAATCCTCAAACTCGTCAGGCCCCGGCGTTCGCCGAGGCGACGATGCAAAGTTCTTCGCTGTGTTCGAACGAAGAGGGCGGGGCTATCGCAAGACCAACGTCAATGCACCCCTTCCTCCACCGCCACCCGATGCTCACGCAACCACTGATGCACCGCCTCGTGCTCAGCCTTCGCCGCCGCATGGAGCCCACCGGCGGGCAGTACGTTGAAATACGTCTGGAACGTATCGCCGCGCTTGTTGCGCAAACTGGCATCCGCCCCGGCTTTCAACAAAGCCAGCACGCATTGCGGCTTGTGGACCTGGGCGGCGACATGCAGCGGCGTGTCGCCCATGCGATCGGCGCGGTTCGGATCGGCGTGGTGCGCAAGCAGCAGTTCGAACGCGTCGTTGCGCGGATTCATCAATGCGGCGTCGATCGGTGGCGCCTGCGTGGTGCCATGCGGCGCGTTGGGATCGGCGCCGTGGTCGAGCAGCAGCTTGAGATAACTGGGGTCGTTCGCCTTCGCCGCCAGGTGCAGCACGGTGTCGCCGCCGAGCCCGGGCAGGGAAGGGTTGGCGCCAGCGTCCAGCAGCGCGGTGAGAGCGGGTTTGCTTTGCCGCAGCAAGGCCCACTGCAGCAAGGTCACATCGTCTTTGCCGTGCGCATTGGGGTCGGCGCCTTCGGCTACCAGCGCGCGTACGCGTGCGCTGTCGCCATCAAGCGCCGCGTTGGCCAGCGCAATCGTCCTGGCATCGGAAAAAACATGGCTTGCGTCGGCATTGCTCATGGACTCTCTCCCCGCGGCGCCGATGGCCACCCACAGACTGGCCAGCAGCATACATAGTGCAAAACCGTATTTCCGTAGAACGTGCATCCGGTACGCCCTTGCAGTGACAGCGTGTGCCGCGATGAAACGGCCCGGATCGTACGATAACCGGCCATGCCGGCCGTACCACCTAGGGATGACCCTAGCTGGGGCACGTCCGAATGGGACAGCCGGCGGCGAGATGGTGTAGTCGGCGCTACGCCATTCACCGCCGAGGCAGCCATGACCGCAGTAAGCGACGTACGGTCCACGCATTCATTCGCCCCCAACCATGCATCCGGCAATCGCTACACCGTGCAGCATGGCGACACGCTGTCGGGCATCGCCCAGCGTTTCGGCGTTTCATTGACGGCGCTGGAGGCAGCCAACCCGCAGATCGCCAACCCGAACCTGATCTACCCGGGCCAGTCCCTGAATATTCCGGACGGCGGCTCGGTCGCGCCGACGGCACCGCCCGACCATGGCGGGCCGGCCTCGCAGTTTTCCATCAGTGAAAACGGCGTGAGGATGATCGAGGGCTTCGAAGGCTACAGCGCCACGGCGTATCCCGATCCGGGCACCGGCGGCGCGCCGTGGACCATCGGCTACGGACACACCGGTGGCGTGTCGCCCGGCGAGACGATCACGCGCGCGCAAGCCGAGGCCTATCTGCGCCAGGACCTGAGTTCGGCGGAAAACGCCGTGCGCCACAACGTGCACGTGCCGCTGACGCAGAACCAGTTCGATGCGCTGGTCAGCCTCACCTACAACGTCGGTGCGAACGGTTATTCCAGCTTGCTGGCCACGCTCAACCGCGGCGATTACGCCGACGCGCAACGCATGTTCGGCGATTACGTGCATGCCGGTGGCCACGTGCTGCAGGGCCTGGTGAATCGCCGCGCGCAGGAGGCGGCGCTGTTCGGCAGTGCGGCGCCATCCGGCAGCACCTCCGCTCCGTCGCCCGCGCCAGCACCCAGCCCCGGTGGAAGCCATGCGTACACCGTGCAGACGGGCGATACCCTGTCGGCGATCGCGCAACGGCACGGCGTATCGCTGGCGGCGCTGGAAGCGGCCAATCCGCAGATCGGCAATCCCAATTACATCTATCCCGGCGAAACCATCCATCTGCCCGGCGGCAGCCACGACAGCGGCAGCGGATACACGGTAAGGCGGGGCGACACCTTGTCCGCCATCGCCAGCCTGCACGGCGTATCACTGGCGGCCTTGGAGGCGGCCAATCCGCAGATCAGGAATCCGAACCTGATCTACGTGGGGCAGGTGATACGCGTGCCGTGATGCGCGGTGTACGTGGGTTGGGTTACCCCGGCTTGATCCCTGTCTTTTGATCACATCTTTGGTTCGCTGACTGTTGCCGGATAACCCGCAAAACGCGGCAGGCCAGTCCCCTCTCCCCTCCGGGGAGAGGGCTAGGGTGAGGGGGCGGATGCGGGGAACTCGATGGCTGTGCGCGCATGCTGCTCTTTGAATCTTGCATGGAGCGAGCTATCCCGCGAGATTGACCCCTCACCCCAACCCTCTCCCTTGAGGGGAGAGGGAGCTGATTCCGCCGTGCATGAGATAGTGGACAAAAAATGTGATCAAGAGACAGGGCTTGATCCGGGGATAATCCGACGTTTCGAAGCGCCATCGTTGGGTTACGCTGCGCTAACCCAACCTACGGGTGCGCTCTCAGGCAATCGCTTTTCGCGCCACCTTCTTGGTACGAATCACCAGCGACGCCTTACGCAAGGCATGCGCAGGCGCGCCGTCCTCGACGGCTTCCACCAGGATCGCCCCCGCTTTATCCGTCGATTGCACGATGACCTGGGCCAGTCCATTGAACAGCGAGCGCCTGGGCTCCTTGTCGCTCTCCAGGCAATTGGGATTGCCGTTGCCGACGCCGATCAGCTGGCCCGCGCCGGTGATGCGGAACGCCAGCTTGTTGTCCGCCGTCGGCACCGGGCGGCCGTTCGCATCGAGCGCTTCCACGGTGATCATGGCGACGTCCTGGCCGTCTGCGCCGATCTCCATGCGATCGGCGGTGAGGCGCAGTTGTTGCGCCGGGCCGGTGGTTTCGCGCCGCTCGGTGAGGACGGTCTGGCCGTTGCGGCTGCCACGCGCTTCGATCACGCCCGGCGCGTAGGCCACCTTCCACTCCAGGTGCCCAAGGCGCGGCACCTTCTTGCTGCCCAGGCTCTTGCCGTTGAGCAACAGTTCGACTTCATCCAAGTTGGAATAGACCCATACGGAAATCTCCTGGCCTTCCTTGCCGTGCCAGTTCCAATGCGGAAACACGTGCAGGCTGGGTTCTTTTTTCCACCAGGCCCTGTAGTAGTAGAAATAATCCTTGGGAAAGCCGCACATATCGACGACGCCGAATTGCGAGCTGATCGAAGGCCATGCATAAGGCGTCGGTTCGCCGCGGTAATCGAAACCGGTCCAGGCGAATCCGCCGGCCATCCATTCGCGCGTGGCGTAGAAATTCCACCACTGCTCCGGCGTTTGGCCCCAGTCCACCACGCCGTCGTAACTGTTGACCGTGTTCTTGGTCTTGTCGGACACATATTCACCGCGCGTGGAAATGGCGCTGGAGGTTTCCGATCCGAATACCGCCTTGTTCGGGTGCTTCTTGTGGAAGGCGTCGGGAAAGTCGGTGTGGTAGTTGAAGCCGATGATATCGAGCGCTTCGGATACGCCTTGTTCGTTGTCGCCGTTGACCGCCGCCGAAACCACGCGGGTGGGATCGAGTTCGTGGCAGCGTTCCACCATGGTCGCGGCGATGCGCGCACCTTCGGGCGCCATGTCGCCTTTTTGCAGCATCCACTCCTCGTTGCCGATCGACCAGATGATGATCGAGGGCGAATTGCGGTAGCGCTTCACCATCGTCTCCAACTGCTCAAAGCCGCTGGGGTTGGAGCTCATCTGGCGCGTCTCGCACATCATCAGCATGCCCATGCGGTCGCATGCCTCGACCCATTCGGGCGTGGGCATGTTGTGCGACGTGCGCACGCCATTGCAGCCCATGCTCTGCAGCACCGCGATGCGGAACGCCTGCAGCCGGTCGGGCAGGGCGGCGCCGACGCCGGCGTGGTCCTGATGATTGCAGGTGCCCTGGATTTTCAGCGGCTTGCCGTTCAAGAAGAAGCCGTGGTCGGGATCGAACACCGCCGTGCGGATACCGAACGGAATCTGCTCGGCGTCGTGCAGCTTGCCGTCGACGATCACCTTGACGATGGCGGTATACAGATGCGGCTTGTCTGGCGACCACAGCGCGGGCTGGTGGACGGTCGCCTCGGCGCGATAATCGGCCGACGCATGCGGCGCGATCGCCTGCGCAGGCGAGCTTGCCTGCGCCACCACACGGCCGGCGGTGTCGAATATGCTCCATTCGAGCGCGGCGTTCGCGACATGATCGCCTTCGTTCTCGATGATGGTGGCAAGGGCGAGCGTGGCCGCATCGCCTTTGACGGTGGAACGCACGACGGTTTCCCACTTGCCCAGGTGCACCGGGTCGGTCTTGGTCAGCCAGACATGCCGATAGATGCCGGCGCCTTCGTAGAACCAGCCGTCGCCGAAGCTGGCGTCGACGCGTAGCACCACGTAGTTCTTGCCGCCATAGTTGAGAAAATCGGTGAGGTCGAAGCGGAACGAGGTGTAGCTGTCGTCATGCCTTCCGATAAAGCAGCCGTTGACGAACAGCATCACGTCGCGCATCGCACCGTCGAACTCGATCCAGATGCGGCGTCCGCGATCGCTCTGGGGAATCTCGAACTCGCGCCGGTACCAGCCCACGCTGGTGGCGGGATAGCGCCGCCCCAACGGCTTGTACCCGTGCGAGACCATGCGGTTGTCTTCATCGCCCTTGTCGTCATGCACGAACGGCAGCTCGACCGCCCAGTCGTGCGGCAGGTTCAACGCGCGCCAGCCGGCATCGTCGAACTTGTCGGTGGCGATCTTGAACGCGCCCGTCTTGGAAAAATCGCCCTGGCCGAACCCGAAACCGAAATCCTTGCTGGGATCGTCGCCATGGCCGAACGCAAAGCGCCATCCGAAATCGAACTGCAATTGCTCGCGCGGCGCCATGGCCGTGCCGCCTTGCAGCCAGGCCTGCTTCTCCGCCTGCCCCTGGCCGGCGCCGGCCCACACGACACGCGGGAGCAGGCAGGAGCCAGCCAGTCCCATACCCGAAAAGACAAACGTGCGGCGCGAGATATTGATCATGAGAACCACAATCTCCTGAAGGGTGAGGCTGCCGAGGTTGGCTTTGCACCATAGCAAAGAACGTGCGGGAGGTCTTGGTGTGATCGGTTCCCTTCTTGCGACCCACGCAACAAATACCGATCGCTATATAAACCAGGAGCTATCATTCCGACGAGGGCCATTGCTGTCCGGGGAAATCTCCGCATGCCTTGCGGAAATAGCTAAAGTTCGTCATCCCAGCGAAAGCTGGGATCCAACGACTTACAGAACGCAAAAGGCACTGGATGATTCGCTTCGCTCACCCCTTCGGGGCCATCCTTCAGATGTTCTCCGCGCTGCGCGCTACGTCCAAACAGGTTATTCACGGAAAAACTTCACGACCTGATCTTCAATAAGCCAAAAAGCGAGGGACATACCCATGACCAAGACATTCAAGGTCGGCGATCATGTCCGCTGGAATTCCGAAGCCGGATGGGTGACGGGCAAGATCGTCGCCGTGCACGCGCATGACTTCGACTACAAGGGCCACACACGGCACGCCTCGAAAGACGAGCCGCAGTACGAAATCAAAAGCGACAAGACCGACCACGTCGCCGCGCATAAAGGAAGCGCGTTGCAGCACGTCCATGCGCGGAAATGAAAATCCGCACACCCTCCCATGACCTGCCAGGTTATTGCGCCGTCCCGTTTTCCAGGCGATTAATGCGCGAACAACCACGCACGGCATGGGAGGGAATATGCGACTGCGACACTGGCATGTGGCGATTTGCACCGCACTGATTGCGGCTTCGGCGCAGGCAGGGCAGGAAGTGGGTGATTACAGCGGCTTGCCGCAAGACCTTGCCGCCGCGGCGACAGCCTACGATCTGGCGCAATTCAAATCCGACCGGCCTGAACTCGAACGGCTGCTGGCCGACGATTACGTCCTGGCCGGCTCTAACGGCAAGAACCGGGACAAGGCGCAATCCATCGCCGATGCGGTGGACCCGGCCAACAAGACCAGCTATGTCGCCATCAGCCAGCAGGTGCGCAAGGTCTGGCCGAACGGCGCCGTGCTCGGCGGCATCGTCGACGCCAAAGGCGTCAACCATGGCAAGGCGTATACGATGCGCGCGCGCTTTGTGGATGTCTGGGCCAAGCGCGATGGCCAGTGGAAGGTGATTTTTACCCAGGCCAACCGCATTCCCTGAAAGCGCATGATGCGCAGGTTGGGTTGCGCAGCGTAACCCAACATATCTGCACGCATTCCTGTAACGTTGGGTTACCCCCGGATCACGTCCGGGGCAATCCAACCTACGGGCGCGTGCATGCAATTTGAGGCTCTTGCGGAAGACGCGTGGCTGTTGCGCTTCGGCGACGCCATCGATGTCGACGTGAATGCGCGAGTCCAGGTCGCCGCCGCGGCACTGCAAGCGCAGCTTGCCGGCGTGGAATGCGTTCCCGCTTATGCGAGCGTGCTGGTGCGTTTCGACCCGAGGCACTGGCTGGAGCACGGCCGCTTTTCCGGGCCGCGCTTGCGCAACGCTATCGAGGCCGCCTTGCAGCATGCCAGTTCATCGGAAACGGCGGCGCGCGAAATCACCATTCCCGTCTGGTACGGCGGCGAGGATCTGCATGAGGTCGCCGCGCACGCGCAGCTGTCGCCGGATGAGGTTATCGCGCGCCATACCCGCGTGACGTATCGCGTCGCCATGCTCGGATTCGCGCCGGGCTTTGCCTATTTGCTGGGACTGGATCCTGCGCTGGCCATGCCGCGGCGGAGCACGCCGCGCACCCGCGTGCCTGCCGGGAGCGTGGCGATCGGAGGGCTGCAAACAGGCATCTATCCGCAAGCGCTGCCGGGCGGATGGCAACTGATCGGCCGCACGCCGTTGCGCATGTTCGATCCGGCTGCCGATACGCCTTCGCTGTTGTCGCCGGGTGACCGTGTGCGCTTCGAGGCGATCGATGAGCGCGAGTATCGCGCTGGGATAACCCCTCACGTATGAGCGTCGAAGTCGTCAAGCCCGGGCTGCTCACCACGCTGCAAGATGCGGGGAGACGTGGTTATGCCGCGCTCGGCGTAGGGCGCGCCGGTGCAATGGACGAGCCATCGTGGCGACTGGCCAACGCGCTGGTGGGCAATTACGCGAATGAAGCCGCTCTGGAGATCACGCTGGCTGGACCTACGCTGCGTTTCCAGCGCGATGCGGTGATCGCGCTGACCGGCGGCATCGTCGAGGCGCGCGCCAATGGGCAATCCTTGCCACCCTGGACAAGCTGTTTTGTGCCGGCCGGTACACTGCTTCGCCTTGGCGTGATGCGCCATGGTTGCCGCAGCTATCTGGCCGTGCGCGGCGGCTTCGACAGTGCCCCCGTGCTCGGCAGCCGCAGTACGGATCTGCACGCATGCATCGGTCCGCTGCAGGGCAGGGCATTGCAAGCACAGGATGTCATTCCGTTCGGGCGGCACGCCGCGGCGCGCTGGTTCCGCACGGGCAAGGAGGTGCAGTCGCTGCGTTGGGGACTTGATCCGCAACCGTGGCTGGATTACGGCCAGGCGCCACTGGCGCTGATGCGCGGCCATCACTGCCACGCGCTCGACGAGGCATCGCAACGCGCACTGTTTACGCAACGCTTCGCCGTCAGCAAGGACAGCAATCGCACCGGAAGCCGTCTGGAAGGTACGCCGCTGCAACTGCGCCAACCGCTGGAACTGATCTCCGAAGCCACGCTGCCCGGCACGCTGCAACTGCCGCCCTCGGGTCAGCCGATCATGCTGCTGGCCGAGGCGCCGGTGACCGGCGGCTATCCGCGCATCGGGCAGCTTGCCGCGGTGGATCTGGCGCGCCTTGCGCAGCGCCGGCCGGGCGATGCCATATACTTTCGCGAGACTTCCATGGATGAGGCATTCGAACGGCTGCGCAAGCGCGAGGAAGCGCTGCAACGCCTGCTTCAACGGATCGAACAACGCCTGGAATCCGCATGAAACATCCCTTCGCCAAAACCATCGACATCAACAGCGACCTGGGCGAATCGTTTGGCGCCTGGCGCATGGGCGACGACGCCGCCCTGCTCAGCATCGTCAGCTCGGCCAATATCGCCTGTGGTTTCCATGCGGGCGATCCGGACATCATGCGCGGCACGGTGGCGTTGGCGGTGGAACACGAGGTGGCCATCGGCGCGCATGTGTCATTGCCCGACCTGCAGGGTTTCGGCCGCCGCGAGATGGCGATCACGCCGAACGAAGCCTATGCGCTGACGCTGTACCAGATCGGCGCGTTGCACGGCTTTGCGCAGGCCGCCGGCACGCGCTTGCGCCATGTGAAACCGCACGGGGCCTTGTACAACATGGCGGCGCGCGACGCGAAGCTGGCCGCGGCGATCGCGCGCGCCGTGCATGATTTCGACGCCACGCTGTGCCTGTTCGGCCTGGCCCATTCCGCGCTGATCGATGCGGGCAGGGCGGCCGGCATACCGGTGGCCGCCGAAGCCTTCGCCGACCGCCGCTATCGCGCCGACGGCACACTGCAGCCGCGGCGCGAAGCCGATGCGGTAATCCAGGCAAGCGACGAGGCCATCGCGCAAGCCATGGCGATGGCGCGCGAAGGGCAGGTGCGCGCCATCGACGGCAGCATCGTTGCGCTGCAGGCCGATACCTTATGCGTGCATGGCGATGGCGCGCACGCGGTGGAGTTTGCGCGGCGGTTGCGGGCGGCGCTGGAAGCGGCGGATATTGGTATTGCGGCGCCGCGTTGAGCATTTCCTGATGGATTGACGCTTGCGACAAGGCGGTTTCTGCTCGATGTCACTCTGGCGAAGGCCGTAATCCCGGTTAAATACGCCGTGCGAAGCGCACAAGACCTTCTATATCGCGTGCTGCGCACGTCATTTCTTGCTGGATTCCCGCGTTCGCCGGAATGACGGGAGTTGAGGGCGCGAATACGAATACGTGTACTGACTGATCGCGTGGCTCGCAATCATGTGGCGTATCTGATGCTGCAATGCGCCGAGCATGAGCAGCGACGTGGTGAAGGGCCTGTCGACGGGATTGGGGGTTGCCGTGAAACGGAATGTGAGCGAGTGCTTCGGAGCGGGCACACTCGGCTGACGCGTGGCGTGGTGTAAATAAGCTTTGTCAAATAGACGTATAGACGTCTATTTGCACTTAGATAACGGTTGATATCGCCGCTACCGCGGCTCAGGCTATAAAAATAAACATGCGAATTCCGTTATTTTGACAAAATTGAATGCATCCGAAATTTCACATTTGCATTTTCACGTGTGAATGACCGACCTTACCCGGGCCGTTCACAACAAAGAGGCGATTTCAGACGTGAAAAATTGGTCTGCGCAGCAATGCGCACAGGGGCATTTCTTCCCGTACTCGGGCGTATCCATTCGACGCAAGCTCAACCATAAAGTTCTGGCTGCTGCCGCGTCGCTTGCACTCTCGGTAGTGACCTTGCCGGCTTCCGCAAGCAACTGGTGGACAGCAACACCGCAAATCTCAATCGGCTCCGCCGTCGTCAACGTTCGTCATTTCGGCGCCATGGGCAATGGCTCCATGGACGACACCAAGGCCATTCAAGCCGCTATCGATGCATTGCCGGAAAGCGGCGGCACCATCATCGTGCCAAACGGCACCTACATGATCGACGCGCTCAAGGGCATCAGCCTGCGCTCGCATGATCGTCTGTCGCTGGCCAGCGGCGCGGCGCTGAAAGCCATCGGCAACAGCGAAAGGCGTTCCTGGGTGGTGAAAGTGTGGAACGTCAACAACGTCGAGATCGTCGGTGGCGGCGTGATCGGCGAGCGTTACAGCCATCGCGGCACCTCCGGCGGCGAATGGGGCTACGGCATCAATATCTCTTCGTCGGACAAGGTCTACGTGCACGACATCACGATCCAGGACTGCTGGGGCGATGGCCTGCTGATCGGCGCACTCGGCTCGGGCAAGGGCATGGTGGAGGCGACCAACATCACGCTGAACCGCGTCAAGTCCAAGAACAATCGCCGCCAGGGCATGTCGATCACCCCGGCCAACCGCGTGTACGTGGTCAACAGCAGCTTTACCGGCACCCACGGCACGGCGCCGGAATCGGGCATCGACATCGAGCCGCGCTCGCAGGGCTGGGCCTCGCAGGTGCGCCTGGAAAACACCGACCTGTCCAACAACAACGGCAATGGCCTGGAAGTGCACCACAACGTGGATGCGCTGACGCTGTACAAGGTGACCGCCAAGAACAACAAGGGCTTCGGCGTCTACACCGGTGGACCGAAAAACGTGGCCATTACCAACAGCACGTTGAGCGAGAATTATCTGTTCGGTGTGGACCTGTCCGCCGATACCAACGCGGTGTCCATTGCGAACAACACCATCAACTACAACGGCGATGCGTGGTATTACGCGCATGGCAAGTCGATCTTCACGCCGGGTACGGCGCCGCGCGACATCGAAGTGGCCAGCACGGCGTGGAATATTACGCAGTCGAACAACATTGTTTCTCCCATGAAGTAAGCGCCAGCCTGTGTGCCGGCCACTGCCTGGGCGGTGGTCGGCACACGTCATGGAGCGCGGCCAATCCGCGCAAGGGCGCGCCGACCAGTGCCGTGGAGGAGGGAACCGGCGCTTGTCAACCTTTACCCAGCGTGGCGAACATGACCACGGCGGCGATGCCCATCACGGCGGTCGCGATCCAGCCCAGCGCAAGCAGCCAGCCGCGCACCACGTGGTTGCCCATGGCGTGTGCGCGGCGCGCGACGATCATGATGGCCGCCATCAGCGGCACCGCGCATACGCCGTTGACGACGGCGCTCCAGTACAGCGCCTTGATCGGATCGATCGGTGAGAACGTGAGCGCGGCACCCAGCGCCATCGATCCCACCAGTACGCCATAGAAAAGCTTGGCCTGCTTCGGCTTGTGGTTCAGCCCATACGGCTTGTGCGCCCCGCCCGCTACCGCGAACGCAGTAGCGCCGGCGACCACCGGCACCGCGAGCAGGCCGGTGCTGATGATGCCGGTCGCGAACAGTCCGAACGCAAAGCGGCCGGCAATCGGTTTGAGCGCTTCGGCCGCGTCGGAGGCGGACTGGATGTCGGTCTTGCCATGCGTGTGCAAGGTGGCCGCCGCCGCCAGGATGATGAAGAAGGCGATGACGTTGGAAAACACCATACCCACGATGGTGTCCAAGGCGATACGCCGCAGCGCGTCCGGCGCCTGCTCGTCTGCATGGCGCAGCGGTTCGCGCTCGTCGCTCTGGCGCAGCTCTTCCACTTCCTGCGCGGCCTGCCAGCAGAACAGGTACGGGCTGATGGTGGTGCCGAGTACGGCGACGATGCCGGTGAGATAGCTCGTATTCCATTGCAACGCGGGCAGCACCGTGGCGTGCAACGCTTCGCCCCAGTGCACGTGCACGGCGAACACGGTGCCCGCGTAGGTAAACAGGCTGAGCGCGAGCGCCTTGAGCACCGGCGAATATTTCTCGAAGGAGAGATAAACCTGCAGCACCGTGGACACCACTGCGAAACCGAGCGCATACACCAGGTGCGGTCCGCCGATCAGCAATTGCAGCGCGGCGCCCATCGCCGCCAGGTCCGCGCCGATATTGATGATGTTGGCGACCACCAGGAACGCCAGCAGCGACCAGACGGCGGGCGCGGGAAAGTTGCGCATCAACGTATCCGCCAGGCCGCGGCCGCAGACCCGGCCGATGCGCGCGCTCACCATTTGAATCGCGATCATCAATGGGATCGTCAGGAACACGACCCATAACATTGCGTAACCGAACTTCGCGCCTACTTGCGAATAGGTCGCCACACCGCTGGGGTCGTCATCCGCCGCGCCGGTGACGAATCCGGCGCTCAGGCGTTTCCACCACGGCCCTTGTCGTGAACCCTCAGGTAGACTGCGCATGCATGAACTCCGTAGCGATGGCCTTATGGCGTCAGGCGGACGATGGGGTAGGTGAGAGCCATGCATCGTGCGTGCAAACGCGTATGTCCAGGCTGTCCTGCATCAAGGCCAGCGCGCGGGCATGACGCTGCTCCGAGGCCGCCGCGGTGGCGTCTTCCAGTACGGCGACTTCCAAGTCCCTGACGCGCGCATCCATGGCCGAACTCAGCACGCAGACGTCCGTCGCGGCGCCGCCAAGCGCCAGTCGCCGGATCGACAACGCATCGAGCAGGGAGGCGAGCTGGGTGTTGAAAAAGGCGGAATGGCGGGACTTGAGCAGCACGATGTCGCCGGACTCCGGATAAAGCCGCTTCAGCATCGCGGCCGATTCCGGCGGGCCGCGCCGGGCGGTATACGCCAGCACGTCCTGCCAGGTGTCCTGCCATCGCCCGAAGTTGTCATTGCAATACACCACGCAAACGCCTTCGCGGCGACACGCCGCGGCGGCCGCCGCTACGCCGGATGCAGCCCCGGCCTGGGCGCGGGCAAGCGCTGCGCCATCCTTGAAATGGAAGTGACTGAAGACGTCGATCAACAGCAAGGCACGCCCGTCATGGCCCGAACCAGACATCATCGCCTCCATCGCACCCCACCTCGTTGCGAGGGTATGTGCCTGATCATGCAGGCGCCTGTGTGATGCCGGCGCTGGAGAGGAGAGAAGCCAATGTCAACGCCGCATGGCCACCGCTTCAATGCAACGCCGGCTCGCGCTCGGCGACGAACGATTCTTCCCTGCCCACATAACGGCGGCAGTGTTCGAGATAGAGGCGCTCATGCTCCGCAAGCAAGCCCAGCGTGGTGCGCCATAGCCATGACGGCGCTTCCAGCGAGCGGGAATGGCTTTTCTTCAGTAGCCGGCACCATTCCTTGCGGACAGGGTCGTCCATCTGGCGCGCATGCGCGCGACCCACGACGTGGCCGAGATACGCGGCAAGGCGGCGCACTTTCTTTTGCTTCAGGCTGACGATGTCGAGCTTGAGATCCTGCGGCAGCAGCTCGCGCACGAACACCGGGCGTCCCAGCAGCGTCGATGCGCCCATGCGATTGCCCAGTGCTGGAGACAGTTGGCGCGCGCCTTCCAGCACGCGTTGACCATCGTCTTCCGGCAACGTGATCGAGCGCGGCATCGGCACGATGGGCGATACCGCTTCCTTGATATCCATCAGGCACAGATCGGCGCCGTCCGCGGCGGCGCCTTCGATATCCAGCAGCACCGCATAGCGCAACCGCCCCAGCGAGCTGCAGCCCTTGCGCCAGTACGCCGCGTCGAGCACGCGCACCGTGCCGCCGTCGGGACGCCCGCGCAACTGTGTCGCCAGGCGCATCATGGCTTGTTCCTGGAACAACGCATTCAACGCACGATGCTCGCGCGTCGTGATCGGCCAGAACGCCTTGCCCAGCGGCAGGCGCAGCGTCTTGCCCTCCAGCCGCTCGCGCGCCAGCACTTTCCAGCTGCGCGCATGCGCACGCTGGATTTGCATGCGCAGGTAAGGGGGCAAGGAAGGCGGGGGATCGTCGGCATTCGGAAACGCCGATTCGTAACCCGCCAACAGTCCTTCCAGTATGTGCACGGTGCTCAGGCCAGGCAGATCCGAACTGCGCGCCAGCACGGCCAGCGAAAGCGCCAGCCGGCACAGGTCGAACGCAGGGTTGGCGATGGCGCATTGATCGAAATCGCGCAGATGGATGTGCACGTGGCCATGCTCATCCGCCAGCGGACCCAGGTTGCCCACATGGCAATCGCCGCAGATCCAGATGTCGGGGCCTTCAGGCAGCGAGGGTGCGTGCGGGGAGCTTATCCATGCGTAGAACTGCTCGATGCTGCCGCGCACGAACGCGTGCGCCGACTGCGCCATCTTGCGGCGCCGCTGTTGCTCCAGGTTCGCCTTGCGCTCATATGCAACTACGGTTTCTGGTTTGGCCATGCGGCCATCCTCCGAGGCGTCGGGGCATCGGAAGGTGAAGAGACGAGGGGGAAAGAAGTGAAGGAGTTGACGTGTTCGTCACGCGGGAGAGGCTCTGGGTGAGTCCCGCCGCCTCCGGGAGAGGATGCCGAGAGGCAGGTGAGGGTTCGGGCGAAGCGCGATGTTCAGTGCTTGCGCAAGCCGTGATGATCGCGCTGCTCGGACCCTCACCAACCTCTCCCCCGGAGGCCCGATTGGCGTCGAATCTCAGCTGAGGGTTGCAGATGATGTTGTGTGCCTCGTAATGCTGGTTCGTCGTCCCGGCGAAAGCCGGGACCCAGTGTCTTTCCGCTTTAAAGTCGCCAGGCTCCGGCGTTCGCCGGGGCGACGAGCATGAAATGGGTGGCTTACCTGAGACTCGATGCCAATCAGGTTAGGGAGGGGGAGGGACTCAAGTGAGTCGCGGCTACCCGCGCCCAAACGCCGCGAGCTGCACCTGCCTCCCCAACAAAAACGCATCGGCGACCAGCCGCAGCGGGCGCACGTCCACATCGTCGATGCCCTGGCTGATCAATTCATGGAATAGTTCGTACAACGAGGGATATTCGCGCTCGGCGCCCAATGCCACCGGCTCGCCGGCGATCACCAGGCGCTTGCCGCCTTCGCTGATCGAAAGCAGGCCATCGTCGGTGTCGACGTCGATCTCCCATTGCTCGACCGGGCCATGGCGCCAGTCGAATTCCGCGCGCACGGGTACGCCGGTGGCGTCGATGCCATCGAGTTCGGCGGCGATCGGCGTGGCGCAATCGGCGGGGACGTGCAGGGTGGCGTTGTGCAGCAGCACCTCGTTCGGCAGGATGCGCGTCACGATCGACAGCGCATTGATGCCCGGGTCGAACACGCCCATGCCGCCCGGCTCCCAGATCCAGTCCTGGCCCGGATGCCAGCGGCGCACGTCCTCTTTCCAGCGCACGTGCACCGCACGCAGGCGACGGTTGGCGAGCCACGCGCGTGCCGGTTCCACCGCGCTGGCGTAGCGCGAATGCCAGGTGGCGAACAGCGTGCGGCCTTGCTGGCGCGCCAGGTCGCGCAAGGCTTCCACTTCGCTCACGCTGGCGCCGGGCGGTTTTTCCAGCATCACGTGCTTGCCCGCGAGCAATGCGGCGCGCGCCTGCGCATAACGGACCTGAGGCGGCGCGCACAGCGAAACGGCATCGAGTTCCGGCTCGGCGGCGAGCAGCGCTTCGATATCGGTGTAATGGCGCGCGTGCTCGACCTGTGCGTGACGGCTCGCGCTTGCCACCAGCTTGAAGCCGGGATTGGCCGCGATGGCGGGCAGATGCTGGTCGCGCGCGATCTTGCCGACGCCGACGATGCCCACGGTGTAGCACGCATTGTTTTCTGTCATGAACGAAGTTCCTCCGAGCCGCAATCGGGCAGTCTAGAAACAAGGCCGAACGCCTTCCAATGAGAAATTGGACTGTTCAGATACCGGTGTTGATATCGGGCTTGGTTGCGCTATGGCCGTGCATCATGCGAGGCAGATGCAGTGTTCCCGATCGGACGCCTTTGCTCAACGTGGGCAGCACTCCGGCGAGGGCGCACTGTTATGGCGGCGTTTTTTGCACATCGCCTGGTGTGGTGACTTGCAAATAACTTTCTGAGTGAGTCCCTCTCCCTCCGGGAGAGGGTGCCGAGAGGCGGGTGAGGGTTCGGGCGAAGCGCGGTGCTGACGTCGGGCGCAAGTTTCTGTTATCGCGCGCTGGTCGTACCCTCACCCCAACCCCTCTCCCGGAGGGGCGCACTACTTCGACACACCCTCAGAGAAACTTCGCAATCTTGTCGATCGGGCGAACCTTCAACGCATCCAGATCCCACGCCAGCAATTGCGCGATCGCCAACGTATCGGCATGAATCTGCCGGCGGCGCTCGGAGAACGCGCGCAGCAACTTGTTTCGCCAGCGGGATTGGACCTGCAGTTCGAACGCGATGACCGCCGCGGCCAGGCGGGTGAGGTCGTCGGTCCAGTCGAGGCTGATCGCGGCGTTGGCGACGGCCAGCAATCGGCCGTGCGATACCAGCCGGCTTACGCGCTTGTCGATCGACAACGACTGCGCGCCACGCGCATCGCCCGGGCTGAGCACGGCGTGATAGAGCAGGGCGCTCAGTACGCGCTCCATGCGGCGCGCCAGGCGTTGCTCGAGCGGCTCCAGTTCCACCGCGTTCGCTTCGGCGATATGCGCTTGCGAGGCACGCGATCGGCTGGGCCGGGCATTCGGCGCCGAAGGGCGGCTGCCGGCAGGCCAGAGCGGGATCACGTTGCTCGGAGCGGCTTGCTCCGATTCGATCAGGAAGTTGGTGGTCGTCTTCATAGTGCCCTTGCCCATGCATTGGACGTGCCAGAGCGCTGGCCTGCAGAGGCTATCGGCCGCCGGTCGGGCCGGCTGAAGGGTTTCGGTTGTCCCGGGCGGCCAGGGCGGCGCCGGGTGGATCCCGCTGACCTGCGAAAAAAGGTCCGTTCTGGCAACGAATGGTCATCACGTTCCGGCCTCGGGCTGTGCATAATCGGCCCTTCGGTCCGCCTGCACGGGAGCTTCCATGAAACGCGTCACTGGCATTGGTGGGATTTTCTTCAAAGCCAAGGATCCAAAGGGCCTTGGCGCCTGGTACAAGAAGCACCTCGGCGTCGACGTCGCCGACTGGGGTGGCGCCGCGTTCCGCTGGAACGGCCCGGACAACCCCGAAGGCGTCGGCACCACCGTCTGGAACCCGTTCTCCGCGGACACCAGTTATTTCGCACCCAGCTCCGCGCCCTTCATGATCAACTACCGCGTCGACGACCTGCACGGCTTGCTGGCCGCGCTGCGCGCCGAAGGCGTGCACGTCGAAGAGAAGGTCGAGGAATCGGAGTACGGCAAGTTCGGCTGGGTCGTCGATCCCGAAGGCAACAAGCTGGAGCTGTGGCAGCCGCCGTCCGGACAGTAACAGGCCGAGCCACCGGTAAATTCCGGATGGCAGAAAATTTGCATCAGCGACCGACGTAGATCCGCCATCCGGCACACAGGGGAGCTGTCGATGAGGCGCTGCCGTTCGCCACTACTGTGCCTGTTCGCCTGGGGCGTGGCCGCGGCGGCGCATGCGGGAACGTTGACGATACGAACCGCCGACAACCACCAGCAGCCTGTCGGCGACGCGGTCGTGACCATCGACCGCGCCCACGCCGCTGCCGCGGTAACCACGCATGACATCGACCAGAAGGGCGAGCGCTTCATTCCCTACGTGGAAGTGCTGCACCCGGGCGACAGCGTGGTGTTTCGCAACAGCGACAGCACGCGGCACCACGTCTATTCGTTCGCGCCGATCGGGGCGTTCCAGTTCATTCTCAGCCCCGGCGAAAATTCCGCGCCGGTCGTGTTGAACCAGGCCGGCACCATCGCCGTTGGCTGCAACATCCACGATCACATGATCGTTTACCTGGTGGTGACCGCCGACCAGGCGCAGGTGACGAACGCCCAAGGCCTGGCGCAGTTCGATCAGCTGCCGCCCGGCCGCTACACGGTGACGGTCTGGCATCCGCAACTGTGGCCGGGGCGTCCGCCGATCAGCGCTACCGTCGACGTGCCCGCAACGGGCGCCGCCACCGAATTGCCCTTCACGTTGCGGCTGATGCCCGACCCGCGCCGGGTCGCCGATCACGAACACCTGGATTACTAGCGCCATGCGCATGGTGATCGGCTTCCGGCTTCGCCTTGCGCTGTTCTTCGTGGGGATGCTGGTGACGGTGCAGCTGATCACCGGCGCCTTGGTCTACAGCGTGACGCGCCATGCGCTGGTGCTGGACGGCGAACGCCAGCTCGCCGCCAGCGCCAAGGCGTTTCAGGCGCAGATGGACGATGTCTCCGCGCGCATCGCCGGCAACGTGCGCGTGATGGCGCTGGATTTCGCCTTGCGCCAGGCGATTGCCGAAGGCGATCGCGGCACCGTGCTTTCGGTGCTGCACAACCATGGCCGGCGCGTGGGCGCATCGCGCATGCAACTGGTCAATCTCGATGGCACCATCGCCGCCGATACCGCCGACCAGCACGCGGCAGGGCAAAGCTTCCCCTTCGCCGAACTGATCCAGCAGGCCTTCAATCAGCAGACCGCGGTGATGGCCGCGGTGCAGGGGCATGTGGATTGGATCGTCGTCGTGCCGATCTACGCGCCGCAACCGGTGGGCCTGGTGGTGGTCTACGTGCAGGTGGACGATCAGCTGCTTGCGCACATGCAACAGCTGAGCACCTTGCGGCGCGACGTTGCGCTGGAAGTGCAACTGGCGCCTTCGCACTGGCAGGCGGTGGCGTTGGGCGATCGCGCCACGCCTTTTGCGCGCGGCCTGGAACAGGTCACGGGCGATTTTCCGGCGCAGCCGAATCTGCGCCGCATGGGGCAGGGCGACTACATCGTGCTGGCCCAGCCGCTGCAGCGGCCGTACAACAGCGCGCCGGTCGTGGTCCTGTTCGGCTATTCGCTGGACGACGCTTTGCGTCCTTATCGCAATCTGGCCTTGGCCTGGTCGGCACTGCTTGCGCTCGGCCTGGCCACCGGCCTGGTGGGCGCGTGGCTGATCGCGCGCAACGTATCGCGTCCGGTGGAATGGCTGGCCACGGTGGCCAGGCGCATCGAGCAGGGCGACTATCGCACGCCGCCCCGCCTGCGCCGCCGCGATGAGATCGGCGCGCTGGCCAGCGCGATCAGCGCCATGGCCGAAGCCGTGCAGCAACGCGAGGAACGCATTTCCTACCAGGCCACGCACGACGCCGTGACGGGGCTGCCCAATCGCATGGCGATCGAGGTCGAGATCACGCATGACATTGCCGATGGCGTGACGCATGGCAGCCTGCTGATGATCGGCCTTACGCGCGTGCCGGACATCATCAAGACCATGGGGCACGGCCTGTGCGATCGCCTGATGCACGAGGCCGGCGAGCGTATCCAGCGCCTGGCGGACGGCGCACAGGTGGCGCGCGCCACCGACAGCAACTTCGTCATCTGGCTGGCCGGCGCCGGCGTGGACGATGCGGTCCGCGTCGCCAAGCATGTGCTCGACGTGCTGACTGCACCCTACGTGGAGCCCGATCTGAGCATCGACATGGTGCCGGCCATCGGCATCGCCCTTTATCCGCAGCACGCCGGTCACGCCGTGGCATTGCTGCGTTATGCCGAGACGGCGCAGTTCGCGGCGATCGGCTCGTCCCACGCCTGGGCGTTCTACCAGACGGCGACCGATCCGCACCGGCCCGAGCGGCTGTCGCTGATGGGCGAGTTGCGCGAAGCGCTCGCGCAACATCAACTGAGCTTGCAGTACCAACCCAAGCTGGCGTTGTCGACGCGGCGCATGGACAGCGTGGAATCGTTGGTGCGCTGGCAGCATCCCCTGCGTGGAAACATACCGCCCGACGCGTTTATCGGCATGGCCGAAGACACCGGCAACATCCATCGCCTGACGCGCTGGGCGTTGGAAACGGCCATTGCGCAAGCCAGCCGGTGGCGTGCGCAGGGCTTGATGCTACGCGTGGCGGTGAACCTTTCCGCCCGCGACCTCGGCGACGCCGAACTGCCCGGGCATATCGTCGAGCTGGCGGATCTGCACCGGCTTCCACACGACCAGCTGACATTGGAAATCACCGAGCGCGCCGTGATCGGCGAATTCGAATCGGCCTCGCGCGTGCTGCAGCGACTGGACGAGCAGGGCTTTCATATCGCCATCGACGATTTCGGCGTCGGCCAGTCGTCGCTGTCATACCTGCACAAGCTGCCCGTGCACGAGTTGAAGATCGACCAGAGCTTTATCAGGCACCTGATCGACGATGCCAACGACCGCATCATCGTGCGCTCGATCGTGGAGCTCAGCCACAACCTGGGCTACAGCGTCACCGCCGAGGGCGTGGAGAATGCGGAGGTGCTGCACTACCTGGCTTCGATCGGTTGCGATCACGCACAAGGTTACTTCGTCGCGCGGCCGCTGAGTGCCGATTCGCTTGCCGATGAAATCGCCCATCCCTTCGACGGTGGCCACGCATGAAATATCGCCTGCACTCGGTTATTGCGATATGGAGTCTCGCCATGGCGGTGCATGCGCAGGATATCGACCTGCATGCCTACGCCGACGAGCGCCTGGTGGCGGCGCCGGACGATCCAAGCTGGACGCGCGGCGGCTTCGGCAAGACACGCTACGGCGACGGGCGAACCAGGCCGCATTTCGGCGGCGCCGCCATCCATGGCTCCGTGCAGATCACGCCCGAACTGCTCGCGCTCGGCCAAGTGCAATACCAGACCAGCGGCCATGGCGGTTTCAGCCTGCTGGAAGCCTGGCTGCGTTATCGCCCGGTATCCACCACGCCCTGGCGCTGGTCGCTGCGGGCCGGCGTATTTTTTCCGCCGGTGTCGCTGGAAAACGACGGCGTCGGTTGGACCAGTCCGTGGACGATCAGCTCCTCCGCCATCAACACCTGGGTCGGCGAGGAATTGCGTGCCGCGGGTGGCGAATTCCAACTGGAACGCCGCGGTGTAGCCGACAGCTGGGAGCTGCGTGCATCGCTGTTTCGCCGCGACGATGCGGCCGGTGGCGTCCTGGCGTCGCGCGGCTGGTCCATCGGCGATCTGGTTTCCGGTATCGGCAGCCGCTTGCGCGAGGCGAATGCGGGAGTGAGCGAAGAGGGCGGGACATTGCCGCGCTATTACGATCCCTTCCGCAATATCGGCCGATCGCATTGGGGCGATTACGCCGCCATTACCTGGCATGCGCCGGGCGAAACGCGCGTCAGCCTGATGCATTTGGACAACCGTGCCGACCCGGCGGCGTCGGCATTCTACGCAGACGGTGACCGGCAGTTCGCCTGGCGCACGCGCTTCTGGAGCGTGGCCGGGCGCACCGATACCGGGAGCCTTACCTGGATCGCGCAGTGGATGGATGGCACCACCCGCAGCGGGCAGGACGCGGGCCAGCCATTGAACACGCATTTCCGCGCGGCGTTCGTGCTGCTTGGATGGAACCGCGGCGCATGGCGCCCCGCGCTGCGCATCGAGCATTTCCGCGCGCGCACCCCATCGGCGAATGCGGACTGGCGGCAAAGCGAGCACGGCAATGCCATCACCGCGGCATTGAATTGGCGTCCGCGCGACTGGCTGCGTCTTACCGCGGAGGTGCTGCGCATCGACAGCATGGCGACGGTGCGCAGCGAATACGGGTTGCCTGCGCGCGTTACCGATACCCAGGTGCAATTGAACATGCGGGTTTTCTATTGAGCCCCTTTTTCGGAAAACCTCCCGTAGGTTGGGCTGAGGCGCAGCCGAAGCCCCAACGTGAGATGTAGATGGCGACGTTGGGGTTCGGCTGCGCCTCAGCCCAACCTGCGAGACCATTGCGCGTGCTTGAGCTTTATCGATTTAAGGATGCTCTGATCTATTCCACGCACCCGGCCTTCTGGACGTCACCCCGTCATTTAAATTCAAAATGTTGGGGCCGCACTGTATGCGCGCCTCGCTGCACCCCAGCGTCTCAACAGACGACCAGTCTGCCTTCGCCACTGGAGCACAGCGAGGCGCGCATACACTGCGGTGACGGGTACGTGGAATAGATCAGAGCATCCTTAAGCGCATGAAACAAATTAGCGCGCTCTTCTCGCGTTTCTTACGCCACTTCGACGTTGGCAGGTCTACGCTGATTTTCGCCGCCCAGGCTCATAGGGGATTTGCCGGACATGCACGCCATAAAACGATGCATGGCCACTATCAGTCGGATTGCCGCGCCCAGATCGGGAGCAGTGCCAATGATCTATCCATATACAAAAAGTATGCTGGCCTTATGGTTCGTGCGGGTGGCCATCCATGGTGCTCCATCCTCCACGTAGCTGATCGGCGTTCCATCCACTGATCAGGCATGAGGCCTCTTGCTGCGGGGAGGCGATATGAATAGCGCACAGATCAGCCGCGCTGATGCGTCGGTTTGTTCAACCGAACAGGCGCGGGTGCCCGCATGAACGCCGAGCTGTCGCCCGCGTGCCCCTGGGCGTGCGTGGATACATCCCCTTACCGCGGCCGCGTGGATTTTCATGAGCTGCATGCGATGGGCTCGGTGCTGGTGCATATCGATCGCGTGTCGCTGGCCGACATATTGCGCAACGCCTTCGTCTATCCGCCGCACACCATCTTCGAACAGATCAAGGTGGCGCCCAGCGGCTTCGATCCGTCGCGCAGCCTCCTGTGCGAACCGCGCTACCGATTCGAGTACAGCGGAGAGCCGCAACCGGAACCTGCGGTGTTACCGACCGAAGCGTGGATCGACAGCTATCATCGCCGCCTGTGCGAGGTGCTTGCCGATACGACCGCATCGCTGCGCTCGCCATGGTTGCTGCAAAGCGGCGGCAGGGATGCCATCTCGCTCGCCATTGGCCTGGCGAGGGTGCGTCCCGATGCCAGTTGCCTGACTTACCTTGGCAGCCAGGAAGAAAAAGGCGAACTTGCCGCTGCGCGTCACGTGGCGCGTTCGCTCGGTTTGTGTCATGAAACCCTGGTCTGCCAGCCCGGCCGCGCCTACGACCGCTATCTGGCGCTGGTGCCCAGGCTGCCCTTGCTGTCGGGCGATTTTGCGATGCTTTCCTATGCGGATCTCGCCACCGAGATTCACCGGCAAGGCGGTGACGGCGTTATCGATGGCCTCGGTTCGGACATCTACCTGGGCATGTCCTTGAGTCGACATCAGCGCGTGATGGCGCAACTGGCGTGCGAGATGGCCTTGCCCGGGTGGATGATCGATCTTGCATGGGTCACGCGCAGCTTCACGTTGTCCTGTGCATTGGGCACGTTGCAGATGAACGCCTTCGAGCGCTCGTTCCCCGGTTCGCGCTTTACCGATGCGGAAGTGGATCACCTGCTGGACGGCGGCTACGCGGCGCTGTCCAGGCAACGCCTGCAGTTGTTCCAGGATGAAATCGCCGCGGCCGACACGGACGAATGCCGGCACCGCATCGCCATCAATCTCGCCGAGGCCGGCGGCGCCATCGCCAAGGGCATGTACACCACCATCGCGCTGGGGCTGCAGCTGGTCTATCCCTATTGCGATGCTCGCCTGAGCGAGTGGATGTTCCGCCACGTGCCGATGTCGCTGCGGATGGACCCATCCACGCACACCGACAAGATCCTGATCCGCCATCACATCGCCCGGCGGTTCGCCGATCTGCCGTACGTCGATGCAGGGCGGGAAAATTTCCATTTCGATTTTTGCGGCCTGGCGGCGGAACGGTTCGACCAGGTGCATGCCTTCGCCGTCGAAGCGAGCGAGATCATGCCCGGAGCGGTGGCCTGGCTGGAAGCGCACGCCAGGCATCTGGCAAACAACTATGTGGCGTCGAAATTCTATTTGCTGGCCGTAACCCTGCCATGGCTGCTCAGCCGAACCCGTGGCGTGACCAAAGCGCGCTCGCGCCGGCGGCAGGCGGCGGAGCGACCGATGGCGCCGCAGCCGCTGGGATAAGCAACGGCGTCATAGTGGCCATGTCGAGTTCGCCTCGTTGCTGATACGCGTTGTGCGTCAAGCCGGCGAGATGCCCCGTCAAGCGCCTACAATCGGCGGATACCCTGATCACCCCGGCAGCGCCTCGAGGAGAAGCCACCCATGCGACAACCCCATCGCATCCTGCTGCAAACCACTATTCCCCCGGTCGAGGACGACTGGCATATCGGCCGCTTTACGCTGCTGCGCGATCATCTGGCCGGCCTGCGCGGCGACGATGGCTTGCCGCTGTTCGAAGTGACGGCGCGCGATCGCGATCCGATCGGCGCGCCCGACAGCGTCCTGTCGCAACTGGATGCGTCGGCATTCGACGAGCTGTGGTTGTTCGCGGTGGATACCGGTGACGGACTTACTTCGGCGGACTGCGAGGCCATCGGGCGGTTCCGGCAACGCGGCGGCGGCCTGCTGGTGACGCGGGACCATATGGACCTGGGCAGCTCGGTGTGCACGCTCGGCGGCGTGGGCGCTGCGCATTTCTTCCATAGCAAGCAGCCGGAACCCGATCCTTCGCGGCGCCAGCTCGACGACACGATCACCACCTATATTTCGTGGCCCAACTATCACTCCGGCGCCAACGGCGACTTCCAGCAGATAGAACCTTGCCTTCCGTTGCATCCGGTGTTGACCGATCCGAATTCGCCGAGCGGCGCCATCCGCTTTTTCCCCGCGCATCCGCACGAAGGCGCGGTGGGCAAGCCGGAGCACGATGCGACGGCGCGGGTGATCGCCACCGGTCGCAGCAAGCTGAGCGGGCGCACGTTCAACCTGACTGTGGCGTTCGAACCGGTGGACGGGCGGGGACCGGCGATCGCGGCATCCACCTTTCATCATTTCGCCGACTACAACTGGGACCCGTCACGCGGATCGCCCAGCTTCGTCAGCGAACCGCCGGGCGATGCGCTGGCGCGTTCGCCCGAAGCGCAGCGTTCGGTGCGCCGCTACGCAACGAACCTGGCGCTGTGGCTGGCAGGGCGGCCCGTGGTGTAGCGAGGCACGAGCATGGTGGGATTGTGCTGCGCTTTTACCTGACGACGCATCACAGCGCGCCATGTCCCAACTTCGTCAGGCGTGGGTTACCGGCCGTGCGGTTTTCGAAACGTGGCTGCTGCCTCGCACTTGCAGGACGTTATCGGAAGAGCGTTCCAAGAGCAGTGGCGAGGGCAGGGCGCAGTCCGGATGCAATCGGCTCAGGCCATAGATCGCGCCGGCAAGTCCATTCATCAGGCCGGGCGTGAAAGCGGCGCGTGCCCGGCCGGTGACGATGCCGCCGTTCTCTTCGATCGACGAAATCACCTGCGCCGCCGATCCAACCAGATCTTCGGCGCATGCGGCCGGATCGAGTGCGGCCGCGCGCCATTGCAGTTCCCACAGCGAAAAATCCCCATGGCACAAGGTGTGGCTGATACCCCACTTGCCGCGTGCGGCCGCGATCGCGCGCCGTAGCCTGTCGAGGTGTTGCCCCTGGCCCGTGCGCGCGTACAGATCCGCTGCGGCGAGGCCGATGCCAACGCTGCCGTTGCACCAGGTGTCATGGCTTTTGTTGGCGTCCGCGTAACGTTTGTCGATCCAGTTGCCGCAGTTTTCGTCGTAGAGCGAATCTTCGAACGCGAACGCTGCGTCGGCCAGTGCGCGCCATCGGGCGCGATCGGTTTCGCTGCCGGCGTTGGATGCGGCAAGACGCGCGAGTGCCCAGCCGATACCGGTCGCGCCATGCGAGAACCCGCCGATCGGCTGCTCGAATCGCGTCATCCAGCGCGCGCCAAGCGCATCGACGACGGCGGTTTTCTCCAGGTGTCGCGCTGCGCGTGCCGCCTGCGCCAGCCAGCGTGCATCGCCGGTGGCATCGGCCAAGCCCAGCAATGGCAGGATGACGCCGGCGGCACCATCGATGATGTCGAAACCGTCTTCCGCTCGGATGCCTCGCGCTTCCAGCGCTTCGGCATGGGCGGTCGCTCGCGCAAGCAAGTCCGGACGCCGCATCAGGTCGGACAAGGTCAGCCACGTCCAGATTTGCGCGCCATAGCCGGCAAAGCCGCCGAGGTTCCTGGACTCCTGGTTGGCTTCCTGCGCAACAAGGGTGCGCAGCGATCCGTTCAGCGCTTCTTCGGTGCACGGCACCGGATTTGCTCGGCCATCTTCGACTTCACGCAGGTAACCTGCGAGCGCCACGGCGACCCCGCCTAGCCCGAAGTAGAGATCGAATTGCAATGGCTGAATGAACCAGCCGTCGCTGGTGGTCTCCGGCGTAATCCACGTCATCGAACCATCGGCGCCGGATACGGCGAGCCTCAACAGGCGTTCCACCACATCCACGGCGAGTTTGCGTCGGCGCGCATCCAGGTGTTCGGCATGTGGCGCCCGCGCGCGGCAAAGGCGGTCGTCGCTGTCCTGGTCGGGCAGGTTGCCGCGCCGGTTGAGTTCGGTGGTGACCAGCGCGCTGCGAATGGTCAACTCTTCCAGGTCGATGCGCATCGCACGCCAGTCCGCCAGCGCCGCGTTGATCCGTGCACGTGTCAGCGGGGCGACGAAGACGGGAATGTCTCCGTAAAGCAGATCGTCGATCGCGCCGGCTATTTCCAGCGGCGTGGATACCGTTACCGAGGTGATCTCGGCATTGCGGGCAAACAGATCACGCGCGCGTTCGATCGCCGCGGCTTCATCGTGAAGCGATGCCGGATGCCACAGCATGCGGCCGATCTCCGCGTAGATCTGGGTGGGATGGCGAAGATCGCGTACCGCGCAACCTTCAAATTCGGCCAGCCATGCTTCGAGCTCGCCTTTGGCGTCGACGTCGCGCAACCGGCTCGATGCGGCGAGGAATCCTTCGCTTAGCTGGCTCCAGTACGTGGACACCTGCGGAAGGGGACTGGGATGGTTCTGCGAATGCGTGATGTCGGTATCGACCAGCTTCAGGCGGGCCGCGGTAGTGCCCGCATCGACGATCACCGGCAGCTGTATCTTCGGCTGCTGATGGGGCAGCGCGCCGGCCGCCGAAAGATCGGCGCCATCGAAGCCTTCGTCCGATGCACGGAACGGCACGATGCCGGTGCGCAAGACGGAGCCGGCAATCAGCGCCTGCGCCGCATCATGAGCCTGCCCGCAGCCCGAAGGCGCGGGTCTGGGGATCACGGCGAACAGGCTCTCGGCGTCAATGACCACCGGCACCGGCCCGGCAGCGATGAGATTTTCATGATGGATATCGGTGCCGCCGAGCAGGCGCAGCGCCGCCAGCCAATGGCCAAGCCGCAGGTAAAACGCGCGCAGTTCTTCTTCGCCAGCGCAATAACGATGCACCACGAAAGAGGCCCAGCCGTAGTCGCCACGGTCGATCACTTCGGGCACGCGGATGCGATCGGCGACATCGTCGAACACCCGCTGCAAGAACGTGTCGAGCGCCAGGTCGATGCGCAGCGAGCGCGGCTTGTACATCACCTCGCCAGCTTCCATCGACAACCGCGCGACGGCCTGGCCGCCGGCGTGGAGATCGCCTTGGCCGATGCTCAGTGCGGTGAGGCGTCCGGCGGGACGATCGAAGAAGCGCGCCAGCATGGCGCGATCGGTGGCGAAACGTGCGGCGAGCGACGCGATCGCGTCGGCTTGCTGGTCGAGCGAGCGTTGCAGGCGGCGGCGCAGCGGTGGGTAGCGCCGATCCAGATGGGCGGCGAACCCGGCTTGCAGCGCATACTCGATAAATTGATCGTGACGATCCGCATCGCTATCCGCGGTGAGCTGACCGCACAGATTGGCGGCGTGCAATTCCAGCAACAGCACGCGGTTTAGCTTCAGGCGCGCGTTGTAACGCAGCGCTTCATCGGCAGCCGCGCAGATCAAGGACGCTTCGCCTGCATCCAGCCCGGACACCGCGGCAAGACGCGCCGTCAGGGCGGCGCGTGCGGATTCGGTGAAGCGGTCGATGATGGGGGCGAATGGGTCGGGTGGATGCGTGTCGGCCAGCATCGTTTCAACTCCCCCTCCAGCGACGAGGCAATCGGGACATGAAAAGGCCAACGCATTCCCATGGCCGGGATGTGCGTTGGCCGTGGAAGATCAGCAACAGATACAGCCGTTGGCGCAGGACATGGTGGTCTTCTGCGTGGTGAAAATGGCAGCGGTTGCCTGGCTGGTCATTTTTTTCTCGGTAGCGCTGTCGAGGTAAAGCGGGCCGGCCGGATTATCCAGGCCGCCGAAGCTGTCTGAGCCATTGAGCCAACCGGAAACAACATCGTCATGGTGTTGCATAGCTGAACTCCTGCATAGGTCATGAAAGAACCGGCGCACGGCCAGGATCGGCGGTGCGCCGGCCTCGGGATGCCCTGATCTGTTCCACGCACCCGGCATGACCTGCAGAAGGCCAGCAGGGCGTGAGCATCCCTAGGGAAAAATCAGCAACAGGCGCAGCCCGACGCGCAGGACTGCGTGGTCTTGAGCATGGTGTCCATCCTCTCCATGCTCGTGCGGGTGGTCATCTTTTTCTGGACGGAGCCATCTACGTAGAGCGGGCCGGCCGGATTATCCGAACTATCCAAGCCGCTGAGCCAACGGGCAACAACTGCATCATTCTGCTGCATAGCCGAACTCCTTCGAAGGTCGTGAGAAAGGATTCGGTCGCCGTTTTTCCGACGCCTGAAGCTGCCGAAAAAGCTGCTACCGAACGCTAGCCATCAAAACGCACGCGGCAGCTACGATCCCGAGCCGGGATTTATGCCACTCACACAATGCTTCTCCCCGGGCAGACGCCGCCTCTCAACGATGAGCCCGGATATGTGTAGAGGATGTATAGATAGCACCCAGTGGCATAAGGATGCGCTGAGGCGCTGGCAGGTTAGTGCGCCAGCGCCTGCCGCACCGCCTGGCCGAAATCGTCCAATGCGAACGGCTTGGTGATGATCGCCATGTTTTCGCCCAGAAACTCCGATTGAACCGCCGCGGACTCGGCATATCCGGTCATGAAGAGCACGGGAACGCTAGGGCGTCCCTGGCGCATCAGTTCCGCCAGCTGACGGCCGTTCATGCCGGGCAGGCCGACGTCGGAAATAAGCAGGTCCACCTGCTCGGAAGAAGAAAGGATCGGCATCGCCGCCGTCGCATCCCGCGCCGTGGTGACGCAGTAGCCCAGTTCTTCCAGCAGATAGCTGACCAGGAAGCGCACCTGGTCATCGTCTTCCACCACCAGGATCTGCTGGCCCTCGCCCTTGGGCGCGCGGCCGGCGGATGGGGTCTCGGCGACGGCATCGCGCGATGGCGCGGCCGGAAGATACAGCGCCACCGTCGTGCCTTTGCCGGGCGCCGATTGAAGATCGATATAGCCGTTGGATTGCTGCACGAAGCCATAGATCATCGACAGGCCCAGGCCGGTGCCCTGGCCGAGCGGCTTGGTGGTGAAGAACGGTTCGAACACGCGCTCCTTCACGCCCGCATCCATACCCACGCCGGTATCGGCCACTTCCAGCACCACGTGGCCTGCAGCAGAGGCGGCGACATCCTCGCGCATATGGGGCGCAGTCGAAGCGCACCGCGTGGCGATGCGCAGCTGGCCGCCGTCGGGCATGGCGTCCCTGGCATTGATGCTCAGGTTGAGCAGGGCGCTTTCCAGTTGATTGGCATCGACCATCGCCTTGCCCAAGGTCGGCGCCAGGTCCAGCCGCACCTGGATGCGTTCGCCCAGGGTCTGGATCAGCAGCAGCTCCATCGACTGCACCAGCGCATTGAGATCCACCGGCTTGGGATCGAGCGACTGGCGGCGGGAGAACGCAAGCAGGCGTTGCGTGAGTGCGGCGGCGCGGTTGGCCGCATCGGATGCGGCGCGGATCATGCGGTCGAGGTTGTCCATGCGCCCGTCCTGCAGGCGCACGTTGATGATGTCCAGCGCGCCGATGATGCTGGTCAGCATGTTGTTGAAGTCGTGCGCGATGCCGCCGGTAAGCTGGCCGACGGCCTCCATTTTTTGCGCCTGCCGCAGCGCCGTTTCGCTTTCCGATCGGGCTTGCACTTCCGCTTGCAGCGCGGCGGTTCGCTCGGCGACTTTGCGCTCCAGCGTCGCGGCGAACCGTTGCGCGGCCTGCAACGACTCCTTGCGCTCGGTGATGTCGGTGGCGAACAGGTGGATGCCGTCGACGCGCCCGTCTTCCTGGAACCGCGGGATGTAGCGAAATTCGGCGTCTCGCCGCGCGCCATCGGGGCGTGGGCTGCTGAGCTCGAGCTGGGTTTCATGTCCCGCCAGGGCGCGCTGGATCGCTTCCTGGCACATCTGCCAGTGTTGCGGGCCGAAGACGTCTTCCACGGTTCTTTCCAGCATGCTGGCCGGCGCAATGCCGAACCACGCATGGTGGGCCTGGTTGACAAAACGGTAGCGCAGGTCCGGATCGATAAACGCGATCAGCATGGGCGAGGCATCCGCGATCAGGCGAAGCTCCGCCTCGCTGTTGGCCAGCGCCTTGCGGCTGGCGGCCAGCTCGGCGATGCGATCGCGTATTTCGAACTGCTTTTGCCGCGAGCGCATGGCGGTGGCGACGGCGCTGATCAGCGAGAAGGAACCGATCGGGCGTTCAAGTTCGATGCGATTGATCACTTCGCGCGGCAGCGGCACGGTCAGCGGCCCGCTGCCGTTTCGCACCGAGCGAAGCACCACGAACGGTACGTCCGACCAGGTCGGCTGGCGTCGCAGGGACGCTTGCAGCGACTCGGTCCCGTGCTTGAGCGCCTCCTGCGTAAGAATGACCACGCCGGTGGTTTCGTCGATATGTTCGGCCAGGGTGCTCAGGTCGGGATGGACGTCGGCGTGGTAGCCGTCCTGGGTCAAGGCCTTGGCCAGGCTTTGCGCGTCGTGCCCCCACGGCGCCACGATCAGCACGCGGTAGCCGTGCGGCGCATCCCTATGCATTGCGGCTTTCCAGTAGCGAGTGCGAGCTGGCCTTGCCGATGAACTCCGGGGTGCCCGTGAGCACGCCCTGGAAATCGACCAAGGGCTCGCCCACCTGCAATCCGCGACCGTCGATACGCAGCTCGCGGATCGTTTCTTCATGGACGCCACTTCGATTCTTGATCACCGATATCGCCTTTCGAATGCGGCCCCCCGCCTCGAAAAACCGGAACAGCACCACCGTGTCCGCAATATAGGAAACATTGAGCGGTCCGGTATCCATGCTGCCGACCAGGCCGAACTGCGGATTGATCAGGAAGGTGGTCACGCCCGAATGGCTGAGGAACGCCAGCAGCTCGTGCATTTGCAGCACCAGTTGCTTTTCCTCCGGCATCGCGGCCAGGTAACCGTTGAGGCTGTCGATCACCACGATTTTGCAGGCCTGCTTTTGCACCGCCTGGCTCACACGCCAGGCAAACTCGCCCGGCGCCATTTCCGCCGGATCGATCTGCACCACCTTGAGCAAGCCTTGCTGCACGCAAGGTTCAAGATCGATGCCCATGCTGCGGGCGCGGTTGAACAAGGTGCCGACCCGCTCGTCGAACTCATACAGGTAGCAGTTCTCGCCGCGCGCGCACGCGGCGGCAATGTATTGCAGCGCCAGGGTGGTCTTGCCGGTTCCCGCAGGTCCGGTGAGCAGTGTGCTGGTGCCGCGCAGGATGCCTCCACCGACCAGCTCGTCGAGCTGCGCGATGCCGCTCATGATCGGTTCGCTGGAGAAGGCAGCCTGGTGTTCGGATGCGATAAGCCGCGGATAGACTTCGACGCCGCCGGTTTGAATGGTGACGTCGTGATAGCCGGCGATGAAGGTGGCCCCACGCAGCTTTTGTACTTGCAGGCGCCGCCGCGCCGCGCCGAATTCCAGCGTGAAGCGTTCCAGCGAAATGACGCCATGGCTGAGACTGTGCAACTGGGTATCGCGCGCGGTGCGCCCGCCGCTGAGGTCATCCGTCAGCAGCACCGTGATGTTGCGCGGAGAGAAGAACTGCTTCAACGCCAGCACCTGGCGGCGGTAGCGCAAGGAATCCTGGGCCAGCAGCCGCAGCTCGGACAAGCTGTCGAAAACGACGCGCCGGGGTGCGATGTGCTCGATCTTTTCCTGGATCAACCGGATGGTTTCACCAAGCTCAACCTCCCATGAATGAAGTACGGATTGATTGCGGTCGTTGCCCAATACACCCTCCACCGAAGACAGGTCGAACAGCTCAACGCCCTCGAGACTCCATCCATGCGAGGCCGCGACTTCGATCAGTTCATCGGCGGTTTCCGACAAGGTGATGTAAAGGCATCGCTCGCCGTTGCGCACGCCGTTCAACAGAAACTGCAACGCCAATGTTGTCTTACCGGAGCCCGGTTGCCCTTCCAGCAGGTACAGGTGCCCCTGCGGGAGCCCGCCGTGCAGGACAACATCAAGGCCCGGATTGCCAGTACTGCAACGTGTGGAAGAAGACATGAGTCGCCTCAGCCGAACTCAGATTTGGAAAACCAATGGTTGTAACGGGAAACGTGGACGGGCCGTGAAGCATTGGTGGAGACGTTACGGTGTCGGCCGTTCTTCTGTATTGAATCGGTCACGTGGCGCATTCGCAGGCTTCCCCGGGTGATAATCACTGACGGCAAGTGCGTGCGGCGCACGTGATCGGGGAGGAGCAGGGTGAAATCAATCGCGGCTGCGTGCGCACTGGCCTGCCTTCCAGCGGCATCGTTGTATGCGGCCGATGCGCCCGCCTATTTCGTGCCACAGTTGCTGGGTGCCCAGTACACCTTTATCGAGCAATGGCAGGGACGCGTGCATTCGCCGTATGCAGGCCCGCTGAGCGTGCTGGCCCAGGGTGATCATGAGCGGTCGCACACCTTCGGCATTTATGTTGGCGTACCGATCACGCAACGCCTGGCGCTGTATGTGGACACCGAACTTTTTCGCGGCGAAGGCATAAGCCACAGCACCGGGCTGGCCGGCCTGACCAATGGCGACGTCATTCGTGGCGGGGGCGGAACCCTGGGACGCTCGGCGTACGTGGCCCGGGCGTTCCTTACTTACGACATTCCGCTGGGTACAGAAGTGACCCAGCAAGAGCGCAAGATGGACCAGTTGCCCGGTGCGCAAGCCAACGACCGCTTGAGTTTCAAGTTCGGCCTGCTTGCGGTGAACGACGATTTCGACCAGAGCCGCTACGCCAATTCGGCGCGCACGCAATTCATGAATTGGAGCCTGCTCAATAGCCCAGCGTGGGATTTCGCCGCCGACACGCGCGGCTACACCGTCGGCGGCATGACGACCTTGGCCAAAGGCGCATGGACCTGGCGCTACGGCATCTACCAGATGCCCACCGAGGCCAACGGCGCGCGCCTGGAAGGGCCGATCAACCGGGCCAACGGCCAATACCTCCAGGCCAACTGGCAGCGCACGCCGGATTCCTTGAACCTATGGCTGCTGGTCTACCGCAATCGCGCGCGCATGGGTATCTATGCCGATGCATTGCGCCTGGCCGAAGCGCGTCACACGACGCCGGACATCAAGGCCGATGATCGGGATGGACGGCATAAATACGGTGCAGCCATCGGCATGGACTGGCCGCTGGCCGATCGCGGCGATACCGGACTGTTCGCGCGTGCCGGGTGGAACGATGGCAGAACCGAATCGTTCGTCTTTACCGAAGCCGACCGCAACGCAAGCGCCGGCATCCAGGTTTCCGGCGCGCACTGGAGCCGCTCCGATGATCGCTTCGGATTCGCGCTCGCGGTCAATGGCCTGTCGCCGGAACATCGTGCGTATCTGGCTGCCGGCGGCACGGGATTCACCCTTGGCGATGGTGGCTTGCGTTACGGCAGCGAGCGCATCGCCGAGGCGTACTACGCGTTCGCGATCCATGCGTCTGCATTCATCACCGCGGACATGCAATGGATCGGCAACCCTGGCTATAACCGGGATCGCGGGCCGGTGCGGGTGATCGGGCTGCGTATCCATCTGGCGTATTGAGCCGATTGATCTCGGCTGAGGGTGGCAAGCAATGTTGAGTGCTGCCTGATACTCGCCGTCCCGGCGAACGCCGGGACCCAGTGTCTTTCAGCTCTAAAGTCGCCGGGGCGACGAGCAGGGAGCGGGCGGCTGGCTGGTGGTCTCATTCGGCATCTGCCACCAATTCGCGAACAACATCCTCCAGCGGCACATTGCCCTTGAGAACCCGCGCATCGTCCGCTTCAAACCGAATCCAGCCTTCATTGAAACCATCCAGCATGCGGATGCGATGTTGCGGATGCCGCATGCCCTGCGACCGGAACAAGGCTTCCCATTCATCTCGGGGAACGGCCTGTGCGTGGACCGGGCGTCCAAGAACTTTGGAGAACACATTGGCCGCGTCGACCGGCGCAATACGCGCGCGCGCCTCCAGTTCGACAATTCGGTTGCCACGCCAGTCTTGCTGCAGCAGCTCGGCGGCGACACGTCCGACGTCCGCTGTGGCGATCATGGGAATGGCGCGCTCCAACGGTTGCAGGAAACTTGCGATCACACCTTCGCGTTTTGCCGATGCAACGTCCCACGCAAAATTCTCCATAAACCACGCCGGCCGCAGGAACGTAACGGGCATGGGCAGATCGGCAAGAGCCTGCTCCATCAACGTGCGTTGCGACAGCAAGTTGCTGCGTTCGGCTTGCGCGCCGATGGTCGACAGGCAGACCACCTTTTGCGGACGCGCCTGGAGGAGGGCGCTGCGCACAGCCTCGATCACTCGCTTGGCTTCGGGAAAGCCGTCTTCCGGATCGAATTCCGATGGCGGAAGAATGAAGACGCCTTGGGCATCCTGGAACGCGGCGGCAAGCGCCGCCGGGTCTTCCATGGTGGCGATGCCGATCTCGCAGCCGAGCCTGGACCACGTGGCAGCCTTGCCGCGGTCGCGCAGCACGGCCCTGACCGGCTGATGTGCGCCAAGCAGGGTCCTGGCCACCGCGCCGCCGACTTTTCCGGTGACTCCGGTAATCGCGTACATCGTTGTTTCCTCTCAAAGCGGGTTGTCAAAAGTGGATTCGAATGCGGTTGGCGCGGGGCGCCACGAATCGACGGACGGCACTATGCGCGCGGCCAATTTGTGCTTCAATGACATGAGTGGAAATTCAATCGTGCGTTTTTGGAAATAATTCCCATGGCTTCGGACAACCGGCTTCTTTCGGGCGTATCGGTGCTGCTGGCGATCGTCGAGGCCGGCAGCATGACCCGGGCGGCGGAGGCGCTCGGCCTTTCCCCGCCGGCCGTAAGCCGTGCGCTGGCGCGGCTGGAGCAACGCATCGGCGTGCGATTGCTGGAGCGAACCACCCGTTCGCTATCGCTTACCGATGAAGGCCGCCGTTTCTACGAACAGGCCGGGCCGCATCTGGCCGGCCTCGAGCAAGCGGCGCTGGAAGCCTCCGGCGCCAGCGACACCGTCCGCGGCCGCTTGCGCGTCAATATCGATCCGCTGTTTTCGCGCACCGTCGTGTCGAAACACATGGGCGGTTTCCTGAAACAGCACCCACAGTTGTCGGTGGAACTGATCATGCGCGATGCGGTGGGCGATCTGGTCGCCGATGGTTTCGACCTGGCCATTCGTTTCGGGGAGCCGCCCACGGGCTCGTTCGTGGCGCGCAAGTTGATGGAGACGCGTGTGCTGACGGTCGCATCGCCCGCCTATCTCAAGGTTCACGGCAAACCGGCAAAGCCGAGGGAACTGGAACAACGCGATTGCATCGATTTCTACAACCCGGCGAACGGCAGGGCGTATGGATGGGAGCTGAGACGCAAGCGGGAAGTGTTGAACCTGCGCATCAAGGGGCGGCTGCTGGTGTCCGACGCGGGCGCGTTGCTGGATGCGTGCGAGGCAGGCGTGGGTATCGCGCAGCTCTTGGAGATTTTCTGTGCGCACTTGCTGGCGAAAGGGCGGCTGGTGCAACTCTTTCCCGAGTGGTCGGATGAACGGTTTCCGCTCTACGCCATCTATCCGTCGAGGCTCCATCGCGCGGCGAAGATAAGGGTCTTTATCGACTTTGTGATGAAGACGCTGCAGCCGGCCGGAGCGTGATGTTGCCCAAGAGGCGTGGGCCATCACCGCAAATGACCGATCTACCTGTCCAGTGTCCTAACGCTTCTTGTTCCCCGGGGGGACGAAGGTTTCGGCGGCCAGGTTATTTTGCGAATCATCACATTGAGCAATGATGCCAATCCAGCCAACCCCGACGAGCATGACTTGAACACGCCCACGAACGATCCGGCCGGTACGCAACGCCTCGTGCGCATCGTCATCGAGGCGGCGTCCGCCGCGCTATGGCAGGAGATCCGAAACGCCTGCGACGATGCATTGGCGCACGGCCATGCCTTCGTTGCGGTCCTGCATGGCGCCGAAGCCTGGGCCGACGCGCGCTGGTTGACCGACGAAGACCGCCTGCGTGCGGCGCGTTTCCGGCAGGACAGCGACCGCCACAACTTCATGCTCGGTCGCAACCTGGTGCATTACCTGGTTCGTCCACGCGGCAGTACGACGCCGTGCACGTTCTCATTGGGTCCGCATGGCAAGCCGTTTTTGCCAGGCGCACCCGCGTACAACCTTTCCCATTCCGGCCGCTGGGTCGCTTGTGTGGTGAGCCGCAATGAGCCGGTCGGCATCGACGTGGAGACCTTTGCGCGCCTTGGCGATTACCGCGACCTGCTTGGCGTGATCGCGCATCCGGCCGAGCGCCGCTCGATCGAACAGGCGCCGATGGAGCATCGCCTGGCGTTGTTCAAGCGTTGCTGGACGCGCAAGGAGGCAATCCTTAAAGCCACCGGCAAGGGCCTTGCCGATGATCTGCAAGCGATCGACGTATGCCTGGAACAGGACGAACCCGTGTTCGATCGTCCGGCATCGCTGCGCCTGATGCAGCTGTCGATGCCGCGGGACGAGGCGACGATTGCGCTGGCCTTGAGTCCCTCGGTATCCGGCGTGGTGGTGATGCGGGTGGATGCGTCGCGCTGAGCTCAGGCCCAGCCGCGCAACCGATACCACCATAGGCCGGCGAATTCGCGCAGGCAGCGGCCGCTCAAGCGCAAGGCGGAGCGCCTTGGCCACCACGGATGCGCCTGCCATCCGGGATACGCCGGATCGTAGGCCGGGGCAGGGATCACCTGCAGCCCCTGGCTGGCGAAGGCCGCCGCAGCGCGTGGCATATGAAAGCCGGAGGTCACCAGCAGGATGCGCGTTCGCTTGGCGCGCTTGAGCATGGCGGCGGAAAACAGCGCGTTTTCGTGGGTATTGGTGCTGGCGCACTCGGCCTGCAGTGCGCCGGCCGGCACGCCTTGCCATAGCAGGCCGCGCGCCATGCGCTGGGCCTGGTCGCTGCCGGACACCAGCACCAGGTCGGCGCGTGCATCGCGGAACAACTGCAAGCCGAAGCCGATGCGCGTGGCCAGGCTGTAGGCATCGTCGGCATGCTGATCCGGGCTCGACGGCGACAACACCCCGCCGCCCAGGATCACGATCGCATCGGCTTTGGCGTAACTGGATGCTTCGCGCGGCGGATAGTGCCGTTCCAGCGTGTCGCGCAGATACATGGCCACCGCGGGGGTGGCGCACAGCCAGAACCAGCACACCCCCAATGCCAGCAGTGAGAACGCAATGCGACGGTGGCGGCGGAACAGAAGAAACAGGCCGATCGCGCCAAGGATGGCCGCCTGGTAGATCGGATAAAGCAGGTGCTCAAGCAGGTCCATCGGGTTCCTCGTTGCATCCTCGATGCTGATTCGTCGTGCCGGAACGTCCGGAAATGACGACGAACGCCGGCTCCGCGGCTCAAGAAGCATGCCAAGCCGTCGGGTTCGGCCGGTTTTTTTAACAGATCGGCCTATTGCCTTGACCGTTTGTCAAGAGCATATAATGAGACAGGGGTCACACTTTTTAATCATCACCGGCCGAGATAGCCCATGAAGAGCCTCTGTCGTTGTTTAGCGCTGTGCCTGCCACTGCTGCTCTCCGCTTGTGCAACGACCGGCGGAGCCGGCGAGCCGCCCAAGCCCAATGCCGAGGTACAGGCGGTAACCACGTACCACATCGGTGTGGACGACCAGTTACAGATCACCGTCTGGCACAACCCGGACCTCAGCGTGAGCGTCCCGGTGCGCCCGGATGGCCGGATCACTGTCCCCCTGATCGGCGACGTGGTCGCCGGCGGCCGAACCCCGGACCAAGTATCCGCCGAAATCAAGGACAAGTTGCAGTCCTATATTCGCGATCCGCAGGTGGCGGTGATTCTTATTGCGCTGCGCAGCAACGAGTACCTGTCGCGGGTGCGGGTGACCGGCGCGGTGCGCAGCCCCATTTCCATTCCCTATCGCCAGGGCATGACCGTGCTGGACGCGGTGCTGGCTGCCGGCGGTATTACCGAATTTGCCGCGCCCGACCGTACCGAGCTGTATCGCAAGGGCGACGGGCAAAGCGCCAGTTCCTACTCGGTGCATCTGGACCGGATCCTGCAGAAGGGCGACCTGGCCAACAACTATCCGGTACAGCCGGGGGACGTGATTACGGTGCCACAACGCGCATTCTGATCGCGCACGCGGTTTTTTCAGGGACTCAAAGGGAAAGGGGATGTCATGGGGGGAGAACTCGCACCTTTAGGCGGCATGCTGCCGGCGCTGTTGACCGAGGCGCGGCGGCGGCGCATGGCGTTGGGCATAGCCTTCGCCGTGATTGCGATCGCGGCCGTGGTAGTGGGCATGTTCTGGCCGAAGAAATACGAGGCCACCACCACCATCCTGGCGCAGGAAAGCAACATCATCACGCCGCTGATGGAAGGCGCGGCTTCGGCCACGGCCAACGCCAACCGGGCCGGTATCGCGCAGAACGTTATTTTCAGCCGCAAAGTGCTCGACCAGATCCTGGAGGTCGGCGGCTGGACGGCGACGCATCCGACACCGGTGCAGCGCGATCTCATCATCGAGGGCATCCGCGCGCGCACCAAGGTGCAGATCTCGCACGGCAACCTGATCACCATCAGCTATGCCGACTCCGAACCGCGCCGCGCGTTCGTGGTGACGCAGGAGTTCGCGCGTCTTTTCATCAGCGAAAGCCTGGCCTCCAAGCAGCGCGAAAGCCGCGACGCCTACGACTTCATCAACAGCCAGGTGGAAACCTATCGGCGCAAGCTCACCGACGCCGAAGACAAGCTCAAGGCCTACCGCGAATCCAACGTGGACGCCCGCCCCGGCAGCGATGCCGACACCAATTCGCGCATCAGCCAGTTGCGTACGCAGATCGAGAACACGCAGCTGGAGCTGACTGAAAAACGCTCGCAGGCCGCCGCGCTGCAGGCGCAGCTGTCGGGCGAATCGGAAGTCAATGCGGTGCACACCACGCAAGGCATCTACGACACCCAATTGGCCGACTTGCAGGGCCAGCTCGACAAGCTGCTGCTCACCTATACCGACCAATATCCGGACGTGATCCGCATCCGCCACCAGATGCAGGACCTGCGCCAGCAGATGGCGCAGGCGGATCGGCGCAAGCAGGCGGCGCAGGCGGCCGGCACGCCGATACCGCTGGATAACTCAGTGCAGATGAACCCGCTTTATCAACAACTGAAGATCCAGCTGGCCGCGGTCGAGGGCGATGCCGCCGCGGCCGAGGCGCGCATCCATGCCAGCGAAGCGATGCTGGCGGCGGAACTGGATCGCGGCAAGCGCATTTCCAGCTCGGAAAACGTCACCGCCGAGCTGACGCGCGACTACGACGTCAACCGCGACGTCTACCAGGATCTGTTGAAGCGTCGCGAGAACGCGCGCGTGTCGATGAACCTGGATTCGGAGCAGCGCGGCCTCACGTTCCTTATCCAGAATCCGGCGGTGGTGCCGCTGGTGCCTTCGGGCCTGCGCTTCATGCATTTCGGCGCGGCCGGCCTGGTGTTGTCGCTCGCCATTCCGTTTGGCCTGCTGTTTGCGCTGGTGCGGTTCGACCCGCGCGTGCGCTCGGCCGACCAACTGGAGCGCGCGCTCGGTTCCACCGTGCTGGCCACGATTCCGTTCTATCCAACCCCGCGCGACCGCCGACGCGACCGGTTGCACAACACGCTGCTGGTCCTGATCGCCGTCGGCGTCGCCGCGTTTTACCTGATTCTGTTCTGGATCCGGCACAAGGGTTGAGCATGAGCACTCACGACGAAAACCTCTTTGAACGGCGCGAGCACAAACCCGCCGCCAGCGTGCGCAACATCGAAGAAACGCCCTCGGCCGGCCATTCGATTGCGCTGATGACCGAAGGCGGCCGTGCGCTGATGCCTGCACAGCTGGAGCAGCGCCGGTTGATCCATCGCGAGGATTCGGTACGCCGGCAATCCGATGCGTTTCGCGAAATCCGCACGCGCCTGCTTGAACTGGGCGGCAGCCAGAACTTCATCACGCTGGTGGCCTCGGTCAGTCCGCATTCGGGCGGCAGCTTCGTGGCGCGCAACCTGGCGGCGGCGTTCGCCTTCGACGAGGCGAAAACCAGCCTCTTGATCGATTGCAACCTGCGCTATCCGAACCAGCACAAGGCGCTGGGCGTGGAGCCGGAGCGGGGCGGCCTGATCGAATATCTGGAGCATCCGATTCGCGGCATCAAGTCGATCATCTACCAGACCGGCATTCCGCGCCTGCGCCTGGTGCCGGCGGGCACCTCGCGCGAGAACGGCGGCGAATTCTTCTCCTCGTTCCGCATGCGCGCGATGCTCGATTCGCTGCGCTGCCGCTATGCCGATCGCTATCTGTTCCTGGATGGACCGTGCATCAACGGTTCGCCGGATGCACGCATTTTGTCGGACCTGGCCGACTTCGTGGTCGTAGTGGTGGGCCACGGCCGCGATACGCCGGCCGCCATCAACCAGGCAGTCGCCAATTTCGACACGAACAAGCTGGCAGGGGTGGTTTTCAACCAGTCGGCCTAGGACGAAAGGCGACTGCCATACACGCAATCAACGCGCCCCGTCGGGGGAAGGGAGAGGTACATGCCGGCATCCATCACGCTCGCTCGCGCCATGACGCTTGCGCTTGTCGTCGTGCCGGGTGCGGTATGGGCCGCGCAGTTCAATTATTCCATCTTCGGTACGGTCGAACACAGCGACAACATCACGCTGAGCGACAGTCGTCCGATCAGCCAGAACGTCTTCATTCCGGGCGTCAACTTCAGCTACCTGCAGCAAGGCTCCACCTTGCAGGCCAACGTCAACGGCACGCTGCAGTACACCGATTATTTCGGCCATCAATTTTCGAACCAGACGCAGACGCAACTGGCCGCGCAGGCCAACTGGACGGTGCTGCCGAAACGGCTGGACTTCACCGTGGAAGATTACGCCGGCGTCGAGCCGGTCGACTCGCTGGCCAGCAATGCGCCGGACAACCGGCAGCAAACCAATGTGCTGTCGCTCGGGCCGACCCTGCATCTGCAGTTCGGCAACGTCATGCGCGCGCAGGTCGAGCTGCACTATCTCAACAGCTACGCCTCGAAGGTGAAGGATTTCAATTCCAGCCGCGGCATGGCGGCGTTCCGCCTGTATCGTGATCTCAATCCCACCGACACGCTGTCGCTGAATCTCGAGTCGCAACGGGTGAAGTTCGACCACAGCGAGGCCACGATCACGCTCGGTGGCGTGAACAACATCATCGCCACGCCCGATTACACGCGCAACGAAGCATACGGCCGCTATACCAGCGCGCTGATGCATTTCAATGCCGACGTGCTGCTGGGCTGGTCCAGGATCGATTTCACGCATGCGCGCAGCGATTCCAAGCCCATGGCCAGGATCACGCTGGGCTGGCAGTTCACGCCGCATCACACCTTGTCCGTGACCGGCGCCTATCAGTTTTCCGATGCCGCGCAGGACATGTTCCTGCAGCCGGGGCAGAGCATCGTCAACATCACCAACGAAAACCCGACCGACGTCATCTACAACCCCGGCGGCGGCATCAGCACCGGCAACCTGGTGATCGACTCGGAGGTTTATCTCGAGAAGATCCTGCAGGCCACCTACACCTATCACACCGAACGCTTCCAGCTGTCGGTCGCGCCGACCTACGACAAGCTTTCGTATCTGAACAGCGCCACCTTCAACCAGTCCACCCGCGGCGGCACGATCAACGCCGATTACCGCCTGCGCCCGAACACGACGCTGACCGCGTTCGTCAATGCGGAAAAGCTCACCTATACCTCGCTGGAGCGTACCGACAAGACCTATCGCTACGGCCTCGACCTTGGGCATCAATGGACGCCGCACTGGAGCTGGCACGTGTCCTATATCCGGCAGGTGCGAAACAGCAGCGCACTCGCGCAGAGCTATCACGAGAACGAAGTGTTCTTCAGCGTGGTGTTCCGGCGATGAGCGTGCGTGCCGACATGGAAATGCCGTTCTACTTCGGGCCGGAACGAAGCCTGTTCGGATTGTTCCATGCGAGCACCACCCCGGCACGCAAGGCCGTGCTGCTGTGCCCGCCGCTGGGGCAGGACCAGATCCGTTGCCATCGCCTGTACCGGCAACTGGCGCAGGCGCTGGCGGCCGAAGGCATTGCCGTGTTGCGCTTCGACTACTACGGCAGTGGCGATTCGGCCGGCGGCAGCGCGGACATGGACTGGTACCGTTGCCTGGCCGATACCGCCGCCGCCGCCGATGAATTGCGCGCGCGCAGCGGCGCCTATCGGGTGCTGGCATTTGGCGCGCGGCTGGGCGGCAGCATTGCGCTGGCCTCCGCCTTGCAGGCGCGCCTTGGCGGCATCGTGGCGTGGGATCCCGTGCTCGACGGGCGCGCGTACGTGGCGCAGCTCGACGCGTTGCAGTCGGCGCTGCGCCTGGACGCGCAGCGTTTCATGGTGCCGCGCAAAGCCGACGAGGTCGCCGCGCAATGGCTGGGATTTGCGATCGGCGAGCCGTTCCGCCAGCAGATCGCAAGCTTGCAGATCGATCGCCCGACCGTGCCGACGCTGCTGCTGGATTCGCTTTCGCTCGCCGCACCGCATCCCTGGGGCAGCTTGGTCACCGATGCCGCTGCGGTCAAATGCATGCAGCCCGCCACGCCCTGGGACGATCTGCGCCGGCTGGAGGTGGCGATTCTTTCGCACCCGTTGATCCAGGCCGTTACGCAACACGTAAGGGAGGCAGCGTGATGCAGGAGCAGGCTTTCCGTTTCGGCCGTGCGCGCCACCTGGTCGGCATCGCAGGCCTGCCACCGTCCCGCACGCCGGAAACGGTGGGCGTGATCGTGCTCAATGCGGGGCTGGTGCATCGCATCGGTCCATTTCGCATGCACGTGGAGATGACGCGGCGCTTGAACGCCTATGGCTATCCGACCTTGCGCTTCGATCTTTCCACCATCGGCGACAGCGCCGCCAGCGGCGAATCGCAGACGCGCAACCAGCAGATCTGCGCGGACGTGGGCGATGCGATGAACCTGCTCGGCGAGCAGGCCGCGTGCAAACGCTTCGTGTTGATCGGCCTGTGCTCCGGCTCGCAGAGCGCGCACATGGTGGCCTGCAGCGATCCCAAGGTGGCCGGCGCGGTGTTTCTCGACGGCTATGCCTATCGCACGCCCGGTTATCACCTGCGCTATTACCTGCCGCGCCTGCTGGATATCAAGCGCTGGCGGCGCCTGCTTTCGCGCCTGCCCAAGGCGCCGGCGGCAGGCAGCGACGAACCGGCCTTCACCGTGGCGCCCTTGCCGCAGGCGACGGTGCGCGCCGACCTGGCCGGCATGCTCGAGCGCGGCCTCAAGCTATGCCTGATCTACAGCGGCGGGATCAGCCGCTATTTCAACCACGCGCGACAGTTCCGCGAATGTTTCGGCCGCATCGTCGGCCACCCGAACGTGTTTACCCGTTTCATGAAGGAAGCCGACCACACCTACATCCTCACCGGTGACCGCAACCGGTTGCTGGAGAACGTAGAGCGCTGGCTTTCAACGAATTTTCCCGTCACAGCGGATGGATCCTCATGAACACAGTGCTCGTTACCGGCGGCGCCGGCTACATCGGCAGTCATGTCGTCCAGCAATTGGTCGCGCGGGGCGAGCGCGTGGTCGTCATCGACAACCTCAGCACCGGCTTTCGCGAAGCCGTGCGCGGGGCCGAGCTGGTGATCGGCAACGTCGGCGATCCGGGCCTGGTGAGCCATGTGATGGCCGCGCACCGGTTCGACGCGGTGATGCATTTCGCGGCGCATACCGTGGTGCCCGAGTCGGTATGCGATCCCTTGAAGTACTACGGCAACAACACCTGCAACACGCGCAACCTTCTGGCGTGCTGCGCGGATGCGGGCGTGGACAAGTTCATCTTCTCGTCCACGGCGGCGGTCTACGGCGAAACGGACAACGGCATCGCCGACGAGGACACGCCGACCCGGCCGATCAATCCGTACGGCACCTCCAAGCTGATGTCCGAAACCATGCTGCGCGACCACAGCGCCGCCGGTGCGATGCGGCACGTGATACTGCGCTACTTCAACGTGGCCGGCTGCGATCCGCATGGCCGCATCGGCCATTCCACGCCGAATGCGACCTTGCTGATCAAGGTGTGCTGCGAGCATGCCGTGGGCTTGCGCGAAAGCCTGTCGATTTTCGGCACCGATTACGACACACCCGATGGCACCGGCATTCGCGACTACATCCACGTCGACGACCTGGCCGCGGCGCACCTGTGCGCGCTGGATCATCTTCGCAATGGCGGCCATTCGCTGACGCTCAACTGCGGCTACGGCCACGGCTACAGCGTGCGCGAGGTGATCGATGCGGTAGCCAGGGTCGGGGGCAAGGCGCTCAACGTGGTCGAACTGCCGCGCCGCCCCGGCGACATCCCCATGCTGATCGCCCGCAGCGACCGGCTCAAGCGCGTGCTGGACTGGCGCCCGCATTACGACGACCTGGATTTCATCGTCGGCACGGCACTGCGCTGGGAGCGGCAGCTTTTGTACCGGCGCGTTCCGCTGTCGTCGGTGGCTTGAATGGATGCGAGAGACCCCTTCGTTTCTTCCCATTCGTCGCCCAGGCGAGTCGTAGGGTGGGGTGCAAACCCCAACATGAGATGTGCATGGCGACGTTGGGGTTTGCACCCCAACCTACGATGGTTGGCCGGCTTGATGATCCTTTTGGCATGCACCATCGCCGTAGCCGCGCCTACGACGGCGCCCGTGGATACCACGCCGGATCAGCGCATCGTCGTGCATCGCAACGCCGGCAAGGATGTGGACGTGCCGGTGTCGGTCGGGATTCCGTTTGCGCCCGGCGTGCTGCGCGATCCGCGCCTGCTGCGCATTCTCGACGAGAAAGGCGAGGAAGTGCCGGCCGCCGTCCATACCACCTTGCTGTGGTACGCCAAGGACGGCAGCGTACGCGCGGTGCGCGCGCAGTTCCGCGCGCATCTCGATGGTGATGCGCAGACGTTCTATTTCGCCTTCGGCAAACCGCGCCAGCGGGACCTGCCTGGATGGCCTTACGCGAACGGCCTGGTGCCCGATGTGCAGGGCTTGAAGGTGGCTGCCGCGTTGGCGACGCTGAGTCCCGCCTGGCTGTGTCAATCGCTGGTCGCCGGCCCGCAGGTTCCGGCATCACCCAACGAGCCCTATGCCAACTACGTCGCCACGCAGTTCCAGTGGGCACGGCCGCTGCCGGTGGACGATTCCACGGCGTGGCTGTTCGATCGGCCCTCTACGCTGTTCAAGGCCTACGTCCGCACCGGGCGCTTCGATTACCTGCAGGCGGCCGACCTCAGTTACCACTTCTATATGAAGCACATCCGCCGCGACGGCCTGGCGATGAGCCCGTTCTGCGCCGGCGGCTGGACCTACAACGACAAACCCTGCGACGTGAAATACGTCTACGTCGAACCGATCCTGCTCGCGCTGGCGCTGACCGGCGACGACAGCGAGCACGACCTGCAAACGGTCGACAAGATGATGACGCTGTGGGAGAACGGCGGCTGGGGCAATCGCCCGGGGCCGTATACCAGTCCGTCGCAGCATTTCACCGAACGCATGACCGGACTGGGTTTGCTGGAAACCGTCAGCGCCTATGAATTGACCGGCGATCGCCGTTATCTCCAGCGCGTCAACGACCGCATCGGCTGGCTGTACGCGCATCAGCGCAGCAACCCCGACGGGCTGGGTAACGATGGTTCCTGGCGCAACAGCTGGCGCCTGCACGAAGACGATTCCTGGGATCCTTCGAAGGACGTGCGCGGCAATTCGCCATGGATGACGGAAAACATCGTCGACGGCCTGTGGCATGCGTGGCTGGTGACTGGCGATGCGCGCATTCCCGGCATGATCACCGCGTTTGGCCGCTACCTGGAGCAGTACGGCTGGATCAAGCCGGACCTGCTGCATTACGAACATGATTGGCGCAATCCCTGTTCCGGCCCGGACGGCCAGATCGCGTGGTACTGGTCGTCCTCGCATGCGGACGTAAAGACGCTTTCGCATATCGAAGATTCGGACGGCTGGTACAGCGACGCGCACACGGTCGAGCTCGCCTTGCCGGTGGCGGCGGCCTATTACTTCGAACAGGATCCAAAACAGAGCGCCGCGTTGAAACATCGGCTCGACGCGCTGCAGTCTTCCTACAACGTCGAATGCGCGAAATCGGCCGATCCACTGCGGCGCTTCAACTGGAACAACCGCGGCAGCGGCGTCGTGGCGTGGCTGATACGCCAGCCGCCAGGCAGTGGCGCGACGGCGAGCGGGAGCGCGAAGCCATGAAGCAACGCATGGCGGTCTTGCGCAGCGTCACCCTGGTCTCGGTCGCCACGTATGTCGAATATGCGTTGGGGCTGGTGGTCAGCATCTGGATTGCGCGCACCTTGGGGCCGGCGGATTTCGGCCGTTATGCGTTCACCGTGTGGCTGTGCAGTTGGCTGATGACCTGCAGCAACCATGCGTTGACTACGTCCTCGACCAAGTTCATCGCCGAAGCGGACGGGGCAGGGCGGCCAGACCTGGCCTCGCATATCGCGCATCGGTTGAGCCGTTACCAGAACCTGAGTTCGTTGATCGTGATGCTGCTGTTCGTCGCTGCGATCGTGGTGATCCGGCCGATCGAATGGCGGCAGTCGCTATGGCCGATCACCGCCCTGGTGATCGTCGCCGTGGTGTCCAAGGCGAACTACGCCATGCTGGTGGCGATCGAGAAAGGCCAGGAAAGCTTCGAGCCGGTATCCATCGCGACCGTGCTGGCCGGCGCCATCAACGTCGGGCTGATCACCGCGGCCACCGTGGCGCGTGCCGACATGGTGGCGTTCTTCGCGCTGTTTGCGGTGGCGTGCCTGATGTTGAACCTGATCAACCGGTTCGCCTTCCACCGGTATTGCCGGCCGTTTTCTGCCGGGCCCATCCCGGATGACCTCAGCAAACGGCTTACTCGGCATCTGCGCCTGACCGCAGTACTGGTGCTGCTGATTTCGCTGCGCTCGAGCACGATCGAGGTGTTCCTGCTCAACACCTACGCAAACTCGACCGCGGTCGGCTTCTTCGCCATCGCCTCCACCCTGACGCGTGGCGCGGTCGAACTGCTGTCGGTGGGCCTCACCACCACCTTGCTGCCGTACATGGCCAAGTCGTTCGGCAAGAACGGCACCGGACAGGCCGCGCGCCTGCTTACGGAAGCGTCGCGATTTTATTGGGCCACCGGCCTGGTGATCGCCGGCGTCGGCCTGGTCACCACGCCCGAGATCGTCTCCTTGATGTACGGCAACCGCTATGCCGGTGCGATCCCGGCGATCGAAGCGATGCTGGTGCTGGCCGGGTTGCTGCTGGTCAGCAACGGCATCGGCGCCTTCCAGATCGTGGTCGATCGCCAGGACGATCGCGTGCGCATCTCGACGCTGGCCTTGATCGTCAACATCGTCTTTGGCGTCGCACTGGTGCCGTTCTTCGGCCTGGCCGGCGCCATGGTCACCTATGCCGGCACCCGCTTCGCCGAGCTGGGCCTGGCCATTTTCTACCTGCGCAAAACCACCCGCGGCAGCCTGCCGCTGGCGTCGATGGCACGCCTGTTCGCCGCCGCCGCGGTGGCCACGGCGGTGGCGTGGCTGAGCGTGGCGCTGATTCCCAGCCGCTTCGGCTTTATCGCCGGCGGGCTCGTGTTCGTCGGCATTTTCATCCCCGCCAGTTTCATGGTGCGTTACTGGAACGAGGAAGATTTCCAGCTGATGGCGGCGATCACCAACCGCCTTGGTCCGCCCGGGCGAACGCTGATGCGCGGCTTGAACAGCCTGCACGGCGTCGCCGCCAAGGCCTCTTCCTGAGCAACGCGGGAGTCCTGTCATGCATTGGAAGGCCAAGGCAACCCTGCAGAACGCGGTTTCGCGATTGCCCTCAAGCTCGTCATACGCTGCGTATTATTGGCTGCAGCGGCATTTTGGCGGGCTGCGCCGCATCGACCCGACAGCGCGGCTGCGGGCCGGCATCGAAACATGGCGGCAGATCGAAAAAGTCGGCCGCGATCCGTGCGGCAAGACCTTCTTCGAGGTCGGCACGGGGCGGGTGCCGATGACGCCGCTGGCCTATTGGCTGTTGGGCGCCGAGCGCGTCATCACCGTCGATCTCAATCCGTACATGAAAGCGGAATTGACCCGGGAGTGTCTGCAATACATCGCTGCGCACCGGGAGGACATGCAGGCCCTGTTCGGTCCACGGCTGAAGCGGGAGCGTTTCGAAGCCTTGCTCGACTTCCCTCATCAGGGGGATTTCGATCTGCGCAAGCTGCTCGACCTTTGCCGGATCGTGTATATCGCACCGGGGGATGCGGCGCATACCGGGCTTGATCCTGACGCGATCGATTTCCATACCTCGTTCAACGTCTTCGAGCACATTCCGCGCGACGTGCTGCTGGCCATCCTTAGAGAAGGCAACCGGATCATCCGCCGCGATGGATTGTTCGTGCATCGGGTGGATTATTCCGACCATTTTTCGCATTCGGACACGCGCATATCCCCGATCAATTTCCTGCAGTATTCCGATGCGCAGTGGAAGCGTTATGCGGGAAATCGCTATATGTATATGAACCGGCTGCGCCACGATGATTTCCTGGCGTTGTTCGAAGCGGCCAGCCATGGCGTGCTTGCCGCCGAGCCAACGGTCGATGCGCCCTCGCTCCAATTGCTGCGTGAAGGCCGGTTGAGCGTGGATGCGCGGTTTGGCGGCAAGGCCGTTGAGGTACTGGCGACGACGGAGGCATGGATCGTTTGCGCGAAGGCTGAGCAGGCTCAGCCCTCGTTGGTGCATGCCGTAAACCAGCTCTCTTCCCTGCGCCAGTAGGGGATGGCGTTCTAATTTCCTCGGGACAGCATTGCACCTATGATTCCTGAGCCGACCACCGTTGCTAATAGCAAGGTGGTGCCAAGGAATTCGGCAAGAAGTTTTCGGGGCAGTGACATTACAGTTCTGCCAGCAGCGCTTTCACGCGAGCTGCGATTTCGTCCCGCACTGCTCGATAGCCGGCATCATCCATATGTTTCGGATCTGGAAGACCCCAGTCTTCGCGGCGCTTCGCAGGCACCCAAGGACAATTGTCTCCACAGCCCATGGTGATCACTGCGTCGAAATCTCCATCGATTTGGTCGAGGGATTTTGAGTCGTGTGCCGTCAGGTCATAGCCAAGTTCGGACATAAAGCGGATCGCCTTCGGATTGATCTGCCCAGATGGCTTGGAGCCAGCACTCAATGCCTCGACCCGATCGCCGCCGTAGATGTGTGCGAATGCCTCGGCCATCTGACTTCGATTCGAGTTTTCGACGCAAACGAATAGAACACGCTTCATGGTGCATCGCCCAAATCACAGCAACCCGATTGAGGGGAGCAACAACTCGATCCCTTGTCCACCTTGGGTTTAACCGCTCGAATATCCGGCGAACACGACGTTCCGTCCGTCGCGCAGGCGGCGTCGCTTCCGTGATACGTGGTGGCCTCACCAGTGGTGTGGAAGGTTTCCCAGCGAGTGCCCTGGGGGTCTTCGGTCCAAAGTTTGTCGGACTTCGCATAGCAGCAAACCGCAGCGTCTTCGGGGATGACCGTCCCACCGGCGGCATCCAGTCGGCGCCCCAGCTCGGCAAGCTCGCCTTGGCTCTCCGCCTGGATACCAAGATGATCGATACCCGGCGCACGTCCCGTATTGGAGATGGCGAAATTGACCCGTGGGTTATCCAGCATCCATCTGGCATAGTCCGGCTTCAGTACCGTCGGCGCAGAGGCAAACAGCTCGGTGTAGAAACGCACGCTGGAAGGCAGGTCGGCGACATTGAGGTGAAGGTGAAAGCGATTCATCGAGACGCTCCGGATTTGCGTGGTGTGCATGTGGTCGCGGGAGAACAGCTGGCCTTGCCTTCGCAGCAATTCTCTGTGAGGTAGGCGAGCAGCTCGTTCATCTGGAGATAGTTCGCCCGGACGCGAATCACGCGTCCTTCGCGCTGGTCATGGACCAGTGCGGCAGCACGAAGAATGTTCAGATGGGCCGTAAGCGTGGCCGGGGGAAGGTCAAGCTGATCGCGAAGCTCGCCAACGGACAAGCCATCAGGACCCGCCTGAACCAATTGACGAAACGCTGCCAGCCGAGACTCGTGGCTGAGGGCGCTAAGCGCGTCGAGGGCTGTTTTGGTTTTCATAATTCAATAATTCCAGAATTATAGAATTGAATCAACATGCACGTTACGGCGCGGTTCCTCGGGCGGCGAGTCGGGGCTTGCCGCTGAATCGCCAGGTAGCGATCGAGCTTGGCGCGAATTTGGTCGCGCTCAAAACCAGGGCTCGACATGCCTTGCGGCGGCGTCGCCTGCTCGATCTGGCGCGAAGTGCATCCATGGTGGAGCGGGTGAGAAGCGTATTGCTCGAGGCGCTGCCTGGCGGCGAGCTTTCGATGCAATCCATCTGCCGCAGGCTTGGTGTCAGTACGCGAAGCCTGCAGCGGCACCTGAAGGAAGAGGGCGCGACGTTCCAGCAGACGTTCGATACGCTTCGCCAGTCCCTTGCGCCGCACTATCTGCGGCGATCCTCGATGTCGGGCGCCGAGATTTCGTTTCTACTTGCGCGGCCTTGCCGAGGATCAATTCGATGCAGGCATCCGCCTGGGGGAGCTGGTGGCGCCGAATATGGTCGCCGTGAAGATCGGCCCGAACCTGCGCATGGCGGCCGTGGCTGCGCCGGACTATCTGGCGCGGCGCGGCCTGCCGCGCACACCTCATCAATTGACCGGGCATAGCTGCATCAATTTCCGCATGCCGAGTTCGGGCAGGCTTTATGCGTGGGAATTCAAGAAGGGCAAGCAGGAGATCAAGGTACATGCGGGCGGGCCGCTGACCTTCGACGATCCCGACATGATTCTCGCCGCCGCGGTGGATGGGCAAGGCATTGCCTGTCTCATCGAAGATCATGCCGCCGCTGCGATCGCCGACGGTAGCCTGATCCGCCTGTTGGAAGACTGGTGCCCGCCATTTCCGGGCTATCACCTCTACTACCAGACCAGGAAGAACCATTCGACGGCTTTCCGCCTGCTGGTCGAGCGACTGCGCTTTCGAGGTTGACAGCCCCATCCATTTCGAAAAGGATGCGCCGGCCCCAGCCACTTTACGAAGCGCCCGCCGCTACGCGGCCGGACGAGATTCGATGGAAACGATGGCGCCAGTGGCTGACTGTCGCGGCGGACTGTTCGATCAGGCGGACGACGTCCTCAGGATCAATGGCACTGCATCGTCGCCCCGGCGAAAGCCGGGGTCCAGTGACTTTGAGGATGTAAAAAGTCGCTGGGTCCCGGCTTTCGCCCATGGCTGTCCGGGTAAATTTTCAGCTCGCCGGATCAGCTCCCACCCCTACGTGTAGTAGGGGAGGGATGGGGTGGGGTGAAGCAACCTCGCGATGGATTTCAGATAGGCCGCAAGCTCGTGCAACCCCACCCGGGCCTCCCTGCACGCAGGGGCGGGGTGAGGTCTCCAGCTCATTCGTGGATGTCGCTTTGAGCAAGCTTTTCTCTTGTCAGGCAGATCGATGCCAAGGTGATACGTGCGCTCTAGATACTCACGCCGCTGCGCTTGACCACCGCATGCCGCGCATACCGCACCATGCAGTATGCCGAATGCATCCAACCCAATTTCGCCACGCTGCGGTAGATCTCCCACTGCCACGATGCCGCCTGCAGCTTGTTGGCCGACAGCGAGCGCTCGCGTACCAGGTACCAGGCCAGGGGTTCGGGTGATGTCACCCGCACGGCCTTGCCGGCGCGCCGGACCTGCTCCAGCCAGAACACGTAGTCCTCATGGCCGATGCGCTGGAACGGCACGTCGCCCAGGCTGCGCGCATACATGCCGGTGAGGTTGCCGATGAAATTGCTGGCGAGCATGTCCTGCCAGTTCACTTGCGGCGGCGGTGTCACCTTGCTCAGTACGCGGCCGTCTTCGGCGACGCGCCAATAGGCGGCGTAGCTGATCAAGGCGCCGCTGGCGCGCATGCTGGCCAGCTGGCGTTCGAGCTTGGCCGGATGCCACCAGTCGTCGGCGTCGAGAAAGGCAACGTAATCGCCGTGCGCGGCGGCAACGCCTGCGTTGCGGGCGGCGGCGACACCGCCGTTGCAGGGTTGTCGCAGCACGCGCACTCGCGCATCGGCGGCGGCATACGCATCGAGGATGGCCGGCGAGCGATCGCATGAGCCATCGTCGACGGCGATCAATTCCAGTTGAGCATGGCTTTGCATGAGCACCGAGTCGACGGCGCGCTGCAGCCACGCCCCCGCGTTGTAGACCGGCATGATCACGCTGACGAGGTCGCCGCTCATGCGCTTTGCGCTTGGCTGGCGACCAGCACGCCGGGTGGCGGCAGCTCGTAATCGCGATAGTCGTGCGGGTTGCCGGTCAAACCCGCTTCGGCCGCCTTGATGATGTTGTAGACCTCGCGCGCGGTGACGTAATGCAGCACGTAGCGCTGGCCGTCGTTGTAGTTCGCTTCCAGATAATGGTGCATGCGGTCGGTGGCGGCACCCAGCAGCGTGTCCAGGTCGCGTTCCTGCGTGCCGTGCGTGTGGATCTTCACGAACACCCACTCGGGGCGTCCTTCGACGTGCACGCCGGTGTTGATCCATGCGTCGATGCGATCCGGCGTGGGCGGGCAGGCGCGGCGAACGTCGGCGTTCTCGATGCGCGGGATGATGCCGTAGCGCCGGTTGCGCCAGTTCAGACCGAGCGGACCCTGCACGATCATCAGGTCGCCGCTGGGCTTGCCGCCGACGCGCACCGGCTCGCCGGTGTCGTGCGACTTGGGCTTGGCGGGGTCGTCCGTGGCGTAGTAGATCGCGTTGATCATGCGCGTCTGGGTTTCGCTCGGTGCCGAGGGCAGGGTGAAGTCGGCGTAGCAGCCCAGTTCGCGCAGCAGGATCAGCTCGTTGTTGATACCGCACCAGCGTCCGTCGGCGCGGGAGTTGTCCAGGCACCAGTTGCCGTGGATGAAGCCGAAACGCAGCCGGCCCGTTTTGGGATCGCGCGGCAAGGCGTTGTGCCGTTCGTGCAAAACGCGGTTGAAGCGATCGATGGTGGTACGGAAATTATCGGGCGTGTCGTTGTCGTGATGCAGGTGCACTTCGATTTCGCCGAAGCCGTCCGCGCACAACGCCGCCAGCTTGTGCAGGTGTTCTTCCAGGTATTCCTCTTCGGGATAGAAGAACGTGTGCTGCGGCGGCCGTCCGTCGGCGTCACGATGGGTGCTGGTCAGCTTGCGGTAATCGCGGCACCAGCGATCCACGCGTGCACGTTGCGTCGCCAGATCGGCCTTGCCCCAGGCCGGCTCGAAGTGATCGACGAAGCAGAACATCACGTGGACCGGTTTGCCGGTCACGCGCGGTGGCTTGCGGCGCAGGTAACTGCCGAGCCAGATCTGCATCTGGCGCGCGCGTATCGCCAGCGTGACGGCAACTGCCAGCATCAGCAGCAAGGCGAGTGCGGCCAACAGCGCGATCGTCCACATCAGTGCGCTCCTTCGAGCATGCCTGGCTCAGCGATCACGGCATGGCCACTGGGTAAAAGGGTAAGCAACTGCTCCGCGTTGTTGCGCCATTGGCGTTCGCGCTGGATATAGCGCCGCGCGGCGTCGCCCACCCGGCGGTGCTCGTCGCGTTGCGTGGCCAGGTCCAGCACGCGCTGCACGCAGGCATCGATGTCACCGTGCGCAAACAGCCAGCCGGTGTCGCCATCGCGGATCACCTCGGCCACCGGCGCGTAGTCGGGTGCGACCACCGCCACACCCATGCCCATCAGCTCGAACAGCTTCATCGGCGAGCCGTAGTGATTGGAGTTGGGCAGCACGGCGTAATCCATGCAGGCGATCCAACTGGCGATATCCTCATGCGCCACGCGGCCGGGCAATAGCACGCGGTCGGACAGGCCGCGCTCGGCGACCAGCGCGCGCACCGCCGGCAAGGTCTTGCCATCCCCGACAAACACCAGCGCCAGTTGCGGCGCTTCGGCCAGGCGCGCGGCGATGGCCTCGACAAACGCATCCACGCCATGCCAGTGCGCGAACACGCCGATATGGCCGCAGACGATGCGATCGGCCAGGCCGCGTTCTTTGCGCAACGCCACGGCATCAAAACGCGCAGGATCGAAGCGGGACAGGTCGACCGCGTTGGGCGACACCACCGACGGCGCGATCCGGCCATAGGCGGCCTGCGCCTGGTCGCGGAAATAGCTGGAGATGAACACCAGCCCGGTACAGTGGCGCAGGCACCAGCCTTCGGTACGCCGCGCCAGGGCTTTAAGGCGCAACGGCCGCACGCGCTCGACCAGCGCCGAGTCGTTGATCTCCAGCACCAGCGGAATGCCGCGCCGCCGCGCCAGCCACACCGTGGCGCACAGGAACAGCGAATAGCGTTCGTAGATCAGCTGCGGCCGTTGCCGGCGGAGCGCGGCGCCGACACGGAACAAGGTGACCAGGTTGTAGCCCAGCTCCAGGCATTCGAACAGCACGCCCGGCAGGCGCGTGATGGCTGCGGCGATGCGGCTGCGCCTGGAACTGCCGTACGCGGTCGATTCGTGTTCCGGATCGGCGCCGGGAAACGACAGGATCGACACCTGATGTCCGAGCGCGCGCAAGGCATGCACGATGCCGCGGATATGCACGCCTTCGACATGACGCCCGCGCGTGCGATGGTGATACAGGATGTTCATCGCGCCTCCTGCGGCAACGCGCGAAAGGCGTAGCCGTCGCGCAGCCACTCCGGCAACAGCACGGCAAGTGCGCCGCGCGCGCGATCGCTGTCGTCGTGCATCAGTACGATGTCGCCGGGCGAGGGCGGGTCGGCGCGCAGCCGGTCGACCATCACGCGGGTAGGGTGGTCCTGGTAATCGAGGCTGTCGTACGACCAGTAGACAAAGCTGCGCCGGTGCATGGCGAAGTAGCACAACAGATCCGCGCCGACATAGCCGTGCGGCGGGCGCATGCGATGGTGCAGGCGCCCGTCGAAGGCGCTCAGCAAGGCATCGGTGCTGTGGATCTCGTTGAGCTTCTTGCGCGTGGTCATGCGCTTGAACGACCAGTGGCTATAGGAATGATTGCCCAGCATGTGGCCTTCGGCGACGATGCGCTCCACCAGCCTGGGGTATCGCTCGATCTTCTGCCCGACCAGGAAAAAACTTGCCTTCACGCCGTGCGTGGCGAGCAGGTCGAGCAATGGCGGCGTATGGGTCGGATCGGGGCCGTCGTCGAAAGTGAGGTAGCGGATGTTGTCGCCAGAGGAGCCCCTGGTCTGCACCAGCGCATCCGGAAACAGGCTTAGCCAACGATGTTTTTTCGGTCTCATGTTCATGCGGATGCCCCTGCGGCGGCTAACGACTCCACGGCGGCGTGCAGGATGGCGTCGAGTTGGCGGATGTTGTCTTCCCAGCGAAAGCCGCGGGCGTGGGCGGCGATGCGCTTGTGGTTCCAGCGGCGCGCGCTGGCGTCGATCAATGCGGTGGACAGCGCCAGTCGCACGTGCGGCGGCACCAGGATGCCGGCGTAGTGCGGCACCACTTCCGGAATGCCGCCCACGTGGGTGGCGACCACCGGCGTACCGCAGGCCATCGCTTCCAGCACCACGTTCGGCACGCCCTCGTTATGGCTGGGCAGGCACAGCAGATCGGCGGAGCGGAACCAGTCGCCCAGTTCGTCATGCGCGACCGCGCCGGCCAGCTCGACGCGGTCGAGGCAACCCAGCGCCTTGGCGCGTTCGAGCAGCGTGGCGCGCGCGGGACCGGTGCCGACATAGATCAGGCGTGCCAGCGGTTGCTTGGCGAGCAGGGCCGGAAACGCTTCGAGCAGGTCGAGACAACCCTTGGACGGCTTCAGGTTGCCCACGTACAGCAATAGCGGCGAATACGTGGAAAGGCCCAGCTTTGCTCGCGAGGCGGCGCGCGTTTCAGGGCGGAAAATGGATGCGTCGACGCCGTTGTAAAGCACGTGCACATTGGCCGGCCGCGTGCCCAGTCCGATCGCCTTGGCCGCCAGGGCGCGGCTGACCGCGACCACGCTCGCCGCGCCCTTCAGCGCCGAGCGGATCTGCGGGCGCTGCAGCGGATGATTGGCCTGCACGTTGAGATCGCTGCCATGCACCTTCACCACGTAGGGAATGCGCAGCCAGCGCGCCAGCCAACCCGCGGCGGCGCCATCGGGATAAGCCCAGCTGACCAGCATGCAATCGTAGTGCGCTCGCCGGATCTGCCGGCCGCGCTGCCACAGCAGCGACAACAGCCAGCAGAACGCATGCAGCGAGCGGCCGACGCGCGGCAGAAACACGAACACGAAATAATCGGTGCGCAGGTTGCTGGCGTTCACTTCGCCCTTGCGCTCGCCGAATCGTTCGCGAAAGTCGATCGCGGTGAGCACGTCCACCTCGTGCAGTTGCCCCAGGCGTTCGAACTGCTGGCGGTTGAACGCCCCGCGCAGTGGATCCCATGGCGTTGGAAAAAGATTCGTGAGAATCAATACCTTCATGATGCGTGGCCGTCCCTTGTGCCGTTGTCATGTCGGGCGCCGCCGTAAAGCTGCGCGTAGCGCATCGCCATCGTTTCCAATGAGCCGTAACGTTCCACCCAGGCGCGCGCCGCCTGACCCAGGGCCGTGGCGCGCTGCGGGTTGCGCAACAACCCCAGCATCGCTTGCGCCAAGGCATCCGGATCGCCGGCCGGCACCAGGCAGCCGCTGACGCCGTCACGCACGATCTCGCCATTGCCGCCGACCTGGGTGGCGACGATGGGCAGCGCCACGGCGCTCGCTTCCAGCAAGGCCATGGAATAGCCCTCGCTCAGCGAGGAAAGCACGAACAGGTCCAGGCCTTGCAGCAAATCGCGCACGTCGCTGCGATCGCCGAGAAAGTGCACGCGGTCGGCCACGCCTTCGTCGATGGCGCCTTGTTGCAGCGATGCGCGAAGTTCGCCGTCGCCGATCAGCACCAGCGCCGTGTCGGCATGCTGTGCGTGCACTTGCCTGAAGGCGCGGATCAGGCCGAGCTGATCCTTGGTCCAGTTCAGGCGCCCGACGGTGCCGATGATGCGGGTGTTCCCAGGCAGGTTCAGCAACTGCGCAATGTGCTCGTGCGCGCGTGGCGAAGCCGTCTGGAACGCATTCACGTGGATGCCGTTCGGCACCACGCGCGTCTTCGCGGACGGAACGATGCCGCGTTCAATGGCGTCGCTGCGCGCCGCCTCGCAGACCGTCACCACCGTATCAGTGCGCATCAATGCACGCCGGTACAGCCATTCCCGCCGGCGCGCGCGACGATTGACGCCCATGCCATGCCGCGTATTGATCACCTGCCGCATCGGCAGGCCGCAGGTGGCCAGCACCGCCTGGTAATGCGCGACCGCGTTATGGGTATGCAGTACTTCGGTGGCATGCGTGCTCACCATCTGGCGGGCGCGCGCCAATGCGCCCAGGTCCAGGCCATCGCGCTTGCCGCAGGCGGTGACCGCGATGCCCAGTTCGTCCAGCTCGTGCGCCAGTGCGCCTGCGGTATACAGGCACACCACCTGGCAGCGATGGCCCTGGCGGTGCTGGTACTTCACCAGCTCCAGCACCATGCGTTCCAGGCCGCCGCGGTCCAGGCTTTCGACGAAGTGGGTGATGTTCACGGCGTCAGCTCCGATACCGTGACCCGGCGTTTTCCGCTGAGGGTGAGCGGGATATCGTCGACGAAATGGCAATGCAGCTGCACGCTGTCGCCAAGCACCTTGTCGACCTCGCGCCGGATGTATGCGATCGACGCATCATCGAAGCCGGCACCGCGCACGATGGAAAGATCGAGCCGATCGAGCCGGCGCTGCACCAGTTGAAAGCGCTGCAGGCCGGGCACGTCCTTGAGCATGTGCGGGAAAAATTCGCCGGGCAAAACATGCCCGCCCGGCGTGCGGATCGCATCCAGCACGCGGCCATCGACCCGCTCCAGCAGCGGCAAGCCGCGTCCGCAGGCGCAGCGCCGCGTGGACGCCGTCGCCATGTCGCCGTTGGCATAGCGCACGAACGGCATGCCGTAGTTGAAAAGATCGGTGATGATCACATCGCCGGTAGCGCAGTCATGGGCGGCGCCATCGGGTATGCGCAGTTCCACCACCAGGTGATCGCTGTTGACGTGCAGGCCGTGGCGTTGCTCGCATTCGGCGGCGACCAGCATGAACTCGCGGCAGCCATAGGTGTTGAACGCCGGCGCGCCGAACGCCTGCTGGATCGCATCGCGCTGGAAGGCGTGCATCGCCTCGGCGCCGCCGATGATGGCCTGCGGCCGCCAGACCTTGCGGCCGCAGGCGAGCAGCCATTGCGCCAGCTGCACCAGCGGCCCGACGTAGGCGACGATGATCTCCGGCCGGTAGTTGTCGATCGCATCGGCATACTCGGCCATGTTCGCTTCGGTCATCCTGAAGCTGTTGAGTACGCGGCGCGCAAAGACGGCGTTGTAGAGACGATCCTTCAATTGATGCGCGCGGGTGGGATCGCCGACAGCGCCGCCCCACAGGAACAGGGTGCGGCGGCCCATGCGCGAGCCGGCCCATTCGTAGCCGCGCCACATTACGGCGGTGCGGCGGTCGTTGCTTTCGCGCGTAAAGCCGAAACGCATCGGTTCGCCGGTGGAGCCGCCGGTGGCCTTGTAAAGCAGGCGATCGCGCCAGGAATCGGCTTTCAGTTCATCGAAATGCTCGCGGATCTCGGCCTTGGTCAGGATCGGCAGGCGCGCATAGTCATCCAGATTGCGGATGTCGCCGGGCGCAACGCCGAGTTCGCGCCAGCGCCGGCGGTAGTAGGGTACTTCGCGATAGCAATGCTCGAGCAGGCGTTGCAGTCGTTGCCATTGCAATGCCGCGATCCGTTCCGGCGCCAGCCACTGGTCGCGCCGATACGCATCCAGATAGGCCAGCGTGCGGCGACGGCGCAGACCCGAATCGTAGGCCGGAAACAGTACGCGGCGGAAGGCGGTTTCATACAGGCCGCTCATGTGGACACCCGCAACAGCACGGCGACCAGCACGAAGAAACCGACGATGCTGCCGGCGGAGGCCGAAAACCACAACCACCCGTTGCTCGCCAGCTTGAACAGCCGCAAGCCGGGAAAGCGTTGCCGCGCGCTGACGTAGTAGCCCACCACCATCGCGGCCACCAGGTACATCACCACCGTGTAGCTGCGGCTCAAGAAAAACGCGGCCGCAAACAGCCCGCACAGCGACAGCAGCAAGGTCAGCGCCATGCGTTGTTCGCCTTGCCAGGCCCTGGCGCGCGCCGGATCGTCCAGGCCTTCCGGCTTATGGCGCAGCACGGTCAGCATCATCCAGAAGCCGTAGCCGACAAACGCCAGCCACAGCATGTAGCCGACAAAGCCCGTTTCGGCCAGCACCAGCACGAAGGAGTTGTGCGCGGTCAGGTCGTTGTACTCGGTGAAATTGCCGGCGCCAACGCCGAACACCGGATGGGACAGGAACATGTGCAGCCCTTCGTACCACGCATCCACGCGGCCGAACGCCGATTCCTCATCCGGATCCAGCTCCTGCATGCGCGAGGAAAGCAGCTTCATGCAGGCAAGGCCCACCACGCCCAGCGTGCCGGCGGTAATGAAGCCGCGCCGATACCAGACATACACGCCCGCCACCACCAGCACCGCCAGCAGCGCGCCGCGCGAGTTGGTGAGATACGTGCCGTAGCACAGCAGGCCCGCGCAGGTGAGCCAGAACAGGCGCGCCAGCAAGCCGCCCAGCGTGCTCAGGAACGCCGCCATCGGAATGGTGGTGGCGAACAGCAGGCCCAGGTCGTTCGGGTCGTTGAAAATGCCGACGTATTGAATGCGTCCGTCTTCGGAAATCGGCACGCCGGTCCAGCCTACGCCGTTGCGGGCCTGGCCGATGCCATGTATCGCCAGCACCACCGAACACACCACGAACACGGCCATGGTGACCTTTACGCGCTGCTGCGTATGGCAGGCGGTGGCGAGCACGAAGAAGGCGATCGCGATCGGGCCGAATTTCTCCAATTGATCGACCGCGCCGCCGACCCAGCCGTTCACCACCACCGAGATCATCAGCACCAGCAAAAAGACCGGCATGATGATGAACTGCGGCGCCGCGAAGGTCTTGGCGTTGGAAGCCAGCCAGCACAGAAACGCTGCAACGAGCACCACCGGCAGGATCGGCATGCCGGTGAAGGCCGCCATGTATTCCTGCGGCCGGATGATGGTCAGCACCAGATAAATAAGAATCAGCGGAAACATCAGGCGGGCACCTGCTCGGGCGCCGGCCCATAGTGGACGGTCGGGTAACTGACCAGGCTCGGCAAGGCCAGCATGGCGGCGAACCAGCCCGGCCCCATCATGCGTTCGACCGGAAGGCGCAGCAGGGCGTAGCGGTTCGAGGCCGGACGCGGATTGGTGCCGCAGATGTAGCAGACCGCCAGCTCGAAGCCGGCATCGCGCGTGGCATGCATCACGCCTTCGTCGAACGCGCGATCGCCGCCTACCGGATAGGACATCAAGGTAGCGGGTGCGCCAAGTTCGTGATCCAGCGTCGCCTTGGATTGGCGCACTTCCTCCACCATCCGCTCCGGCGACAATTTGGCCAGCATGCGATGGTGCACGCCGTGCGAGCCGATCTCGAAACCCGCGGCGTGCATCTCGCGCACCTGGTCCCAGGTCATCGGGCGGCATGCCTCGGGCCGCACGTTGCTCGGCATCCGCCACTCTTTTTCCAGTCGCGCGATCATCGCTTCCTGTTTGATCGCATCGATGCTTTTCATGTTCTTGAGCACCGTGCCTGCAAGCGAGCGCCGCAGGTTGCGATCGTGCGGCAGCGGCACGTCCATGCCGATTTCCGGCAGCACCAGCCGCGGCGCGTGGGCGAGCAGGATCATATGCACCAGCCAGTCGTAGCCGTACGGCTTGCCAGTATCGATATGGCCGGTGGAAACGAAGAACGTGGCCGGAATGCCCAGCTCGCGCAGGATGGGGTAGGCGATGCGGTAGTTGTCGTCGTAGCCGTCGTCGAAGGTGATCGCCACCGCATCGGCCGGCAGCGCGGCGCCCTGGTCCATCGCAGCGATGACATCGCCCAGGCGCACCGGGGTGAAATGCCGCTTCACGTGCAGCATCTGCGCGCGGAAGCGCTCCGGCGTGGTGCTGATCAATTCCAGATCGAAGTCGAACGTGGCCGGATCGGGCAGGGGCATCACCCGGTGATAGGCCAGGATGCGCAGGTCCCGCTGCCACCACGAGCGTACGCGTTGCAGCGGTTGCAGGGCGCCGGTGCTGTAGCACAGTTCGGCCACCCGTCCGCGGATGCCCGAAGCCCTGCCGTTGCCTTCTTGCTGAGTCAGCATGGTGGAGTCCTCAGTGTTGGGTGCGCTGTGCGGACAGATGGTGTTGTGCACTCCGCATTCGACATGGCTTCCGAATGCGCTCTCTCCTCAGAATTCCAATAACCGTCATTCCAGCGAAAGCCGGAATCCAGTGCCTTTCCGCGCAAAAGTCGCTGGATCCCAGCTTTCGCTGGGATGACGATTGAGGCGGTTCTGGCGATTCGAACAGCCTTGCGTTCGGAGCATTGAGGGCTACCTGCGTCGCTGCAGGCCAATTGGGTATCCACATATCAGCGGCGCCCGAACAGACGACCCAGCAACGAGCCGGATTTTGCGGGCGGTGGCGGCGCGCTTGCGCTTTCGGACAAGCCCGCGGCCAGCGTGCCCAGCGTGCCGTTGGCGATGTCCAGCAGGTTCAGCGCCAGGCCGGTCGTGCGTTGCACGCGCGCCGCCATGTCGACCGCCATCAACGAATGGCCGCCGATGTCGAAGAAGTTGTCGCTGGTGCGGACGCGGGCAATGCCCAGCAGTTCTTTCCATAGCGATGCCAGCAACTGTTCGTTGGCGGTCTTCGGCTGCAGGGCGTCGTCGACATCCTCATCGCTCGACCAGTCAGCCGGTAGCGGCAGTGCGGCGCTGTCCACCTGGCCGTTCGCCAGCAGCGGCAAGGCATCGAGCAATACCAGGTGCTGCGGTACCTCATGCGCGGGCAGCGCTTCGGCCAGCGCGGCGATCAACGGGTTGACGTCGAGCGCATGCCCGGGCGCGGCGACGACATAAGCGTCCAGATGCGCGCTGCCGGCCTGGTTCATCCGCGCGACCGCCACGGCATGCGCCACGCCCGGCTGGCTGAGCAATTCCGCTTCGATGGTCGCCAGGTCGACGTCGCGGCCGTGGATCCGCTCGCGGCGATCGGTGCGGTCCATTTCCTGGATGTTGCCGCTTATCAGCCAGCGCCCGCGACGGTGCGTGCGTTGCAGGCGCAGGTCCGCCGACGCCGATGCGCTGCGCACCGGACGATCGCCGTGCGCCATCGCACGCGTGCCGAACGGGTGGCTCAGCGATGCGCCGCCGACGTGGATCTCGCCGATCGCGCCGATCGGGCAGGGCTGCTGCTGGTCGTCGAGGATCCACACCGCCGTATTGGCGAGCGGCCGGCCGCTGTGCAGGCTTTCCGCGGGCCGTTCGATACGGCCGCAGCTCGCGACCAGCGCGCCATCGGCGCAACCGGAAACCTGCCAGACGCCGGCGCAGCGTTCGGCCATCTTTACGGCCAGCTCGGGCGTCGGCAGGCCGCCGATGCAGGCGGCCTTGATCGCCATGGCGTCCGTTTCATTGGCGGAAAGCAGGGCGTGCCAGGCGCCGGGCGCGGCGAACATCACGCTGGCCTGATGATTCCGCACCAGCCTGGCCAGCGCTTCGCCATCGCGCGCCTCGCTTGGGCTGGCAAGGATCAGTTCGGCGCCGAGCGCCATCGGCAGCAGGCTTTCGACGATGGCGTCGCTGGTCGCCGGTGCGGCGGTCGCCAGGATGCGATCGTCGCCCGACAGGTCCAGCGATTCGATCAGCCCCTGCAGCGCATTGGCGATGGCGTGATGCGTAAACGCCGCGCCGCGCGGACGGCCATCGAGGCCGGGGCCGTAGACGACGATCGCCGCACGGTCAACGGTATTTTCGTTTGTTACGCAAATGCGGTCGCTTGCTGCGCTGATGATCTCGACCGTGTCCGCATCGAACCACAGGGCTTGCGTACGCGGCCATTGCAGCGAGGCTTCCAGCGCACTGTCGCCGACCAGCAGGCCAATACCGGCGTCGGCGACGATGTCCTTCAAGCGTGCGGCCGGATCGGTGGGATCGAGCAATACGCACACGCCGCCAACTTTGAGAATCCCCAGCATGCCGGCCAGGCGATGGATGCCCGGCTCCGCACCCAGCCCAATGGCCATGCCGGCGTCCGCGCCACGCGCACGCAGGCAATGGGCGATACGGTTGGCGCGTTGTTCGATCTCGCCATAGCGTGTGCCCCAACTGCCGAAGGTCAGTGCGGTCTTCTCGGGCGCGCGATCGACCTGCCGTTCGAACATGGCAGGGATGCTGTCCGGCAAGGTTGGCGCCGTCGTTGTTGCGTTCCAGTCTTGCTCCTGCGCCAGTTCGGCTTCGCTGATGGCGGTGAGCGCGCGGATGGGTTGCCGCGGGTCCGCGCTGACGCGCGCCATCATCGCCACATAGCGATCGCGCAGCAGGCGCGCCGTGTCGGCCTGCAGGATGTCGGCGTTATAGGTGACGCCGCCGACCATGCCGGTATTGCTTTCCAGGAACCACAGGCCGAGGTCTTCGGTGGCGCCGCTCTGGAACAGCAGGATCTGTTCGTGCGCCAGTCCGCCCCAATCGACGATGCGCTGGCGCGCATCCTGGAACGAGAACAGCGCCTGGTAGAGCACCGCGCCACTGCCGGCGCTCACGCGCAATTCGCGCTGCAGGTATTCGAGCGGTACGTCGGGATGGCCGAAGCTCTCGATCGCCGCGCATTTTACGTAACGAACGAAATCGATAAACGACAGCGTGGTGTCGACGGTGAGGTGCAACGGCAACAGGTTGTTGAAATACCCCATCACCGATTCGACTTCCGTGTGGTTGCGCGCGCGCACCGGCGTGCCGACCACCAGGTCGCGTTCGCCGGACATGCCACAGAGCAGGACGTAATACAGCGCCAGCAAAGTCATGTTGAGCGTGGCGTCCGCCGCTCGCGCGACCTCGTGCATCGCGTCGGTGGCTTCCTTCGGCACGCGTATCCACTCGGTGCGGCCGATGCCGGACATGCCCGGCCGCCGCGGCTGGTCGGTCGGCAGCGCGCGGATATCCGCCATCTTCGCCAGGCGCCCGCGCCAGAAGGCGAGCTGCGCCTGGAATTGCGGCCCTTCCAGCCATTGCGTATGCCAGGCGGCGAAATCGCCGTAGCTCACCGGCAACGGCGGCAACGGCGATGGCGCATGATCGGCAAAGGCGCGGTACAGCGACGACAACTCGGCATACAGGATGTCGAACGACCAGCCGTCCCAGATGATGTGATGGGGCATGAAGAAAAACACGTGATCGTCGTCGCCCAGGCGGAACATGCGCGCACTGAACAGCGGCGCCTGGGTGAGATCGAACGGCGTGTCGGTCAGCGCCTGCAGACGCTTCATCAACGCGGGTTGCCGCTCGTGTTCCGGCAGGCCGGAAAGGTCTTCGGCCGGGAACAGGCGCACTTCCAGGTCGGGCACCACGAACTGCTCCACCTGCTGACCATGGCGGCGGAACGCCGTGCGCAGAATCGGCTGGCGTTGCATCAAGGCCTGCAGCGCAAGCTGGAAGGCGGTTTCGTCCAGATGCCCGCGCAGGCGATGCGCGGAGGGGGCGTTGTAGGTGACGCGGCCGGGCTGCAGTTCCTCCAGCGACCACAGGCGGCTTTGCATCAGCGACAGCGGTGCGCGGCTTTGATCCGCACGCCGCGCAATCGGCTGCATCGCCGGTGCGGCGCCACTGTCCACCTGGGCACGGATCGCCTTGGCCAGTTCGGCGATGGTCGGCGCGTCGAACAGCGTGCGGAACGACAGGGCGACGCCGAATTCGCGATTCAGGCGTGCGGTAAGCTGCGCCGCGAGCAGGGAGTGGCCGCCCAGGGCGAAGAAATCGTCGCGTACGTCCAGATCCGGCAGCGACAGCACGCCTTCCATCGCCGCCGCCACGCGGCGCTCGTCGTCGTTGCGCGGCGCGATGCGCGCCGTTTCCGCGGCGACCGAATGGATTTGCGGTGCGGGCAAGGCCTTGCGATCGGTCTTGCCGTTCGGCAGCAACGGGATCGCGTCGAGCGGGATGATGTGCTGCGGCAGCATGTAGTCCGGCAGATGGCGCTTGAGCGGATCGCGCAGCGCCGCTTCGTCGAATCCGGCCTGTTCGCGCATCACCACGTAGGCCACCAGCCGCACGTCGCCCGGACGATCCTCGCGTGCAATCACCACTGCGCGATCCACCTGAGGTAGGTCGACCAGTACGGCTTCGATTTCGCCCAGCTCGATGCGGTAGCCGCGCACTTTCACCTGGAAATCCAGCCTGCCCAGGTGTTCGAGCTGGCCGTTGGCCAGCCAGCGGCCGCGATCGCCGGTGCGATACATGCGCGCGTCGCTGCGTTGCGCGAACGGGTCGGGCAGGAAACGTTCTGCGTCGAGCTCGGGACGATTCAAATAGCCCAGCGTGACGCCGGCACCGCCGATGTAGATTTCGCCCGGCACGCCCAGCGGGCAGGGCGCGCGCCATTCGTCCAGGATATGCACCTGCGTGTTGGCGACCGGTCGCCCGATATAAATGCCCGAACGCGGCTGGGCGACGCGCCAATACGTGGAATACACGGTGGTCTCGCCCG